>Ga0172372_10001840_pt1 | contig 32553 bp, 28 predicted proteins | sample LakKiv5m_2_FD_114544 | JGI IMG/M metagenome (GOLD analysis project Ga0172372, IMG submission 114544) | Freshwater microbial communities from Kabuno Bay, South-Kivu, Congo - kab_092012_9.5m | ecosystem: Environmental > Aquatic > Freshwater > Lake | place: Democratic Republic of the Congo... | reverse complement strand
GGGACGAACCAGCTGTCGTGCGTCAGGTTGACCGCGCCCTTGAGGGTGCCGGGGACGGCCGCGGCCTGGTGGCGCGTCGAGCCGTTGAAGAAGTCAGCCGGACGCGCATCCACCAGACGCGACTTGCCGGAGTCGATGGCCGCGCGCACCTCTTCACGCGTGGCGATCAGCGAGGTGTCCAGCGTCGGCGCATAGTCGCTGGGCAGCGCGGTCGAGCCCTTGGTGCCCAGCGGCAGGCCGGCCTGCGACCAGGCCTTGACACCGCCGTTGAGCACCGACAGCTCCTTCAGGCCCAGCACCTTCAGCGTCCAGTACACGCGCGCAGCGGCGCCGAAATCGCTGGCGTCGGCACCACTGGAGACGACGACCGCATGGGTCTGCGGCGACAGGCCGAGCAGTTGGACCAGCGCGGTGAGCTTGGGCAACGGGGGGAGTTCACCCGGGTTGGACGACGGGCCGCGCCACTGCGCATACGGGGCGTTCTGCGCCTCGGGCAGGTGCTGCGCGGCGTAGGACTTGGGGTCGCGGATGTCGACGATGCGCAGTTGCTCGGCGCGCGCCGGGTCTTTCAGCAGCGCCGACAACTCGGCCGGCGACAGCAGCGGCGGCGCCGCCAGCGCCGCACCCGACGCCCAGCCGCACAGCGCCAGGCCAGCCAGGTGACGGGTCAGGCCCTGGAGGACGCGACGGGCCAGGGGAAGACGCAGCGTGAGCGGCTTCGATTCGGGGGACAAGGCAGCGAGGTGCATGACAGAGCAGACCACAGACATTGAAGAAGCCCGCAGTCTGCCCGTCCCGCTTTATCCGGCCAACCGATATTTCCTCAGATCGATATGCAAAAAGCGAATTTGGAGCCCGTGCACGGCAAACCGTCCGGCCCGCCGTCGCGTCAGATCGGCTTGAAACGCATCCGCTTGGGCCGCGCGCCCTCCTCGCCCAGGCGCTTCTTCTTGTCGGCCTCGTACTCCTGGTAGTTGCCGTTGAAGAAGACCCACTGGCTGTCGCCCTCGGCAGCCAGGATGTGGGTGCAGATGCGGTCGAGGAACCAGCGGTCGTGGCTGATCACCATCGCGCTGCCGGCGAACTCGAGCAGCGCCTCCTCTAGCGCGCGCAAGGTCTCGACGTCCAGGTCGTTCGAGGGCTCGTCCAGCATCAGCACGTTGCCGCCCTGCGCCAGGGTCTTGGCCAGGTGCAGACGCCCGCGCTCGCCGCCGGAGAGGTTGCCCACCAGTTTCTGCTGGTCGTTGCCCTTGAAGTTGAAGCGGCCGATGTAGGCCCGGCTGGGCATCACGAAGGGGCCGACGACGATGTTGTCCAGGCCGCCCGAGACGTCTTCCCACACCGTCTTGTCGTTGGCCAGGTTCTCGCGGCTCTGGTCGACGAAGGCGAGCTTGGCGGTCTTGCCGATGGCGACCTCGCCCGCATCGGGCTGCTCCACGCCCTGGATCATGCGGAACAGCGTGGACTTGCCGGCGCCGTTGGGGCCGATGATGCCGACGATGGCGCCGGCCGGCACCTTGAAGCTGAGGTTGTCGATCAGGCAGCGATCACCGAACGACTTCGTCACGCCCTTGAACTCGATGACCTCGTTGCCCAGGCGCTCGGCCACGGGGATGAAGATCTCGTTGGTCTCGTTGCGGCGCTGGTAGTCGGTGTCGGACAGCTCCTCGAAGCGCGCCAGGCGCGCCTTGCTCTTGGCCTGGCGGCCCTTGGCGTTGGAGCGCACCCACTTGAGCTCCTCCTTCATCGCCTTGATGCGGGCGTCCTCCTTCTTCTGCTCGACCTCCAGGCGGCGCTCCTTCTGGTCCAGCCAGTCGGAGTAATTGCCCTTCCAGGGAATGCCCTGGCCGCGGTCGAGCTCGAGGATCCACTCCGCCGCGTTGTCGAGGAAGTAGCGGTCGTGGGTGATGGCCACCACCGTGCCGGCAAAGCGCTGCAGGAAATGCTCGAGCCATTCCACCGATTCGGCGTCGAGGTGGTTGGTGGGCTCGTCCAGCAGCAGCATGTCGGGCTTGGACAGCAGCAGCCGGCACAGCGCGACGCGGCGCTTCTCGCCGCCGGACAGGTGACCGATGGTCGCCTCCCAGGGCGGCAGGCGCAGCGCATCCGCTGCCAGCTCGAGCTGCAGATCGGTGTTCTCGCTGCCGGCCGCGGCAATGACGGCCTCCAGCTCGGCCTGCTCGGCCGCCAGTGCATCGAAGTCGGCATCGGGCTCGGCGTAGGCCGCGTACACCTCGTCCAGCCGCTTCTTGGCGGCCAGCACGCCACCGATACCCTGCTCCACCGCATCACGCACGGTCTGCTGCGGCTCGAGATGCGGCTCCTGCGGCAGGTAGCCGATCTTCAGGCCCGGCATCGGCACGGCATCGCCCTCGATGTCCTTGTCCAGACCGGCCATGATCTTCAGCAGCGTGGACTTGCCCGAGCCGTTGAGGCCCAGCACGCCGATCTTGGCGCCGGGAAAGAAGGACAGCGAGATGTCCTTCAGGATCTGCCGCTTCGGCGGCACGATCTTGCCGACGCGGTTCATGGTGAAAACATACTGGGCCATGGCGGGGCTCCGGGGGGAGCGATCTGAGGAGGGTGGAAGGAGCCGCGGGTGCGACGAATTGGGGATTGTCGCTTGTGGGGGCGCGGGAAGTAACGGGCGTTGTGGCCGGGGCGTGTCGTTGGGCCACCGGCGGTGCTGGCGGTTAACGGGCCCGCCCGCCACGTTTGGTCCGGTTGACCTGCCAAGATCAGCATGCCCTGTTCCCTGCCGCGCAGCGGACCGACATGAAGCGCTACGACATCACCAGTGTCGATGCCCAATTTCCCGCCAAATAGGGCTTCATCTGGTCAAAAGGCGTCACCTTCTCCGGCGCCAATACGTCGGCCGGCGCCGGAAGTGAGCTACGGCGAAAACGACAAGTTCGTCTGGCTCAACCCGATAAACAACGGAGAACTTGAAGCCCTTTGCAAACACTCGCCGGGTCTTCAGTTTCCAAGGGGAGCCAAGCTTCGGGTGGGTTGCTGCGAGTGTGGTGGCCGCTTCTACAGCAAGGCGGAACCTATCTCCGAGGCCCTTCTGGCGCTCTTCGTAGTACAGAATCTGTTCAAGAACCTCAGAAAGAGCTTCGTCGAGGAATCGTACCGGCTTCACTGTGTGAGGCGTCTGGCAGCGGCGAAAACTTCTTCTGCGGGAATCAGCTTCGCTTCACCGCGTTCGTACTTGGCGATACGCGAGGCGATCTCACTCTCCCAAGCTGCTTCAACCTCTGGGTCAGCTTCTTGCTCAACTGACTCCAGCAATTCCTGCGCAAGCTGCGCACGCTCCTCGATCGCCAGCTCCTTGGCCCTCTTGGACAGTTCTTCTAGTAGAGCAGACATGGTGTGGCTCCGGGTAGGGGAGAGCACAGTTTATTGCTTGGAAGCGGCCCCGCTGCACAGGGCGTCGTTCGTGATGCCAAACTTGCTCTAGGACGTACGCCTGCGCCCGCATTTGCTTAGCACATCAACTTTGCGCCACTATTCCTTGCGTTCGTCCACGGCGAGCACCGCGGAATCGAAGCTGAAGTCGGCAACCCTCGCGAAGCTCAGCCCACGGAGCCTCAGGTTGCGCTCGTTCTTGCTTGGGTCGAAGGTGATCCGCGAGTAACACAGTGTATGCACAAAAAATGCAGAAAGCTGGAGGGCGGTGCGAGCCCCATATGTGGGCACCACCCTGTTCGTCATCCTTCTGCAAAAGCGTCCAGCACGTACGACCAGCGTCCAAGCCGAAGCAGATGACCGACACTGGACGCGTCCTGCACCACCCCGAAGCCCTGCCGGCAATCCAAGGCACACGCGCATCGATCACCGCCCCCGTCGGAACCCTCCCCTTGCCCCCGCTGCTGCTGCTCTTCTCCTTCGTCAACCTCGTGATCGGTTCGGCCGCCTTCGTCAACACGGGCTTGCTGGAGCCGATGGCGGCTTCGATGGGGGTCAGTGTGGCGGCGGTGGGTCAGACGACCACGGTCTACGCGGTGTCGGTGGCGCTGCTGGCGCCGCTGCTGCTGGCCAGCCTGGGGCGGCTGCCGCAGCGCGGTGCGCTGGCGCTGGCGATGGGGCTGTACACCGCCGGCAATGTGCTGACGGCGGTGGCGCAGGACCTGACCACGCTGCTGGGCGCGCGCGTGCTGATGGGCCTGGGCTCGGTGGCCACGCCGCTGATGGCCGGGATCGCGGTGGCGATGATCCCGCCCGAGCGGCGGGCGCGTGGGCTAGCGCTGGTCTTCCTGGGCGTGAGCCTGAGCTATGTGGTGGGCCTGCCGCTGGGCGCCTGGGCCGGGCTGGGCTGGGGTTGGCGCGTGCCCACCTGGGCCGCCGCGGCGCTGACGGCGGTGTCGGGGCTGGCACTGTGGCTGGCGGTGCCGCGCGGCACCCACGGCGCTGCGGGCCCGGCACTGGCCGGCTTTGCGCGCCTGCTGCGCGACCGCGCGGCGCTGGCGGTGTTGTCGCTCACCTTCACCTACTTCATCGCGATCTTCGTCGTCTTCGCCTACATCGGCCCGGTGCTCACCGACATCGTGCCGATGGACCGCAACACGCTGTCGCTGGCGATCTCGGCATTCGGTGTGGCCGCCGTCGGCGGCACGCTGCTCGGCGGCCGGCTGACCGACCGACGCGGCCCCCGCGCCACCCTCACCTTCGGCTTGAGCGGCCTGGTGATCTGCCTGCTGCTGCTGCCGCTGACCGCCAGCCACCCGGCATGGATGATGGGGATGATGATGGCCTGGGGCATGACCGGCTTCAGCATGATGGCCGCGCAGCAGACCCGTCTGGCCGTGATCGCCGGCCCGCAGACGGCGTTGGCGCTGTCGCTGAACACCTCGATGATCTACCTGGGCACCGCCACCGGCGGCGCGCTGGGCGGTCTGGCGCTGACGATGCTGGAAGCCCGGTACCTGCCCTGGGTCGGCGCGCCCTTCGGCCTGCTGGCGCTGGTGTGGATGCGGGCGTCGCTCAAAGGCTCCACACAGGCCCGCGCGGGTTGAGGCGTGCACACGCCCCGGTCCACAGTCCACTACACTCCGGGTTGTCCGGACTTCCAGTCGCCCGGACAGCGCCACCCCGGCGCCCTCCCTTGACCCTCGCGCCTTCGGACTGGTGCGGCCTGATGCGTGTCCCACGCCCCGGCGCCGACAGCGGGCAGCGAACCACGCCCTGATCTCAGGGCTTCCTCATCCCATGCATTTCACCGATCTCGGCCTGGGCGAGCCGCTCCTGCGCGCCGTGCGCGAACAGGGCTACGACACCCCCACCCCGATCCAGCAGCAGGCCATCCCCGCCGTGCTCAAGGGCGGCGACCTGATGGCCGGCGCGCAGACCGGCACCGGCAAGACGGCCGGCTTCACGCTGCCGATGCTGCACCGCCTGGCGGCGCAGGGCTCCAAGCGCGATGCGCGCGGCCGCATCGCCATCCGCGCGCTGATCCTCACGCCCACACGCGAACTCGCGGCGCAGGTCGAGGAAAGCGTGCGCACCTACGGCAAGTATCTTCCGCTGACCAGCATGGTCATGTTCGGCGGCGTGGGCATGCAGCCGCAGGTCGACCGTCTGAAGCGCGGCGTCGACATCCTGGTGGCCACGCCCGGGCGCCTGCTGGACCACCAACAGCAAGGCACGCTGGACCTGAAGCACGTGGAGATCTTCGTCCTGGACGAAGCCGACCGCATGCTCGACATGGGCTTCATCCACGACATCAAGAAGGTGCTGGCGGTGCTGCCCGCGCAAAAGCAGAGCCTGCTTTTCTCGGCCACCTTCAGTGACGAGATCAAGGCCTTGGCCGACCGACTGCTGAACCAGCCGGCGCTGATCGAAGTGGCGCGCCGCAACGCCACGGCCGAGACCATCGCACAGAAGGTCCACCACGTCGGGCGTGATCGCAAGAAGGACCTGCTGGCCCACCTGATCAAGCAGGGCGACTGGCACCAGGTGCTGGTGTTCACGCGCATGAAGCACGGCGCCAACCGCCTGGCCGAGTACCTGAACGACCAGGGCATCAGCGCGATGGCCATCCACGGCAACAAGAGCCAGGGCGCGCGCACCAAGGCGCTGGCGGACTTCAAGAGCGGCGACCTGCAGGTGCTGGTGGCCACCGACATCGCCGCGCGCGGCATCGACATCGACCAGCTGCCGCACGTCGTCAACTTCGAGTTGCCCAACGTGCCCGAGGACTATGTGCACCGCATCGGCCGCACCGGCCGCGCCGGCGCCACCGGCGAGGCCGTCTCGCTGGTGTGCCTGGACGAGGAGATCTTCCTGCGCGACATCGAGAAGCTGATCAAGCGCAGCATCCCGCGCGAGACCCTCCCCGGCTTCGAGCCCCCACCGGGCGAGAAGGCCGAACCCATCGTGCTCGGTCGCATGACCATCGGCGTGGGCGGCACGCGGCGTGGCGGCGGCGGTGGCCATGCAGGCCATGCCGGCAGGGGCCAGGGCGGGGGCGGTCGCGCTTCGGCGGGCGGGCCTGCGGGCGGTTCGTCGAGGTCGGGTCCGGGTCAGCGCTCGGGCGCAGGCGCGCCACACCGCGGCGGTGCGGGAGCAGGCGCGGGCGGCGGCGGCCGCAGCGCGCCGGCCGCCCGGTCAGGGTCACCCGCAGGCAGCAGCTACAGCCACGCGGCGGGCGGCAGGCCCGCGCCCAGCACCCAGAGCTCGGGCCGCCCCGCTGCGGCTGCCGCACCGGTCGCCCAGGCGCCTCGCAGCGCCTCGGTAAGCGCGTCCACCGGCGCGGCAGCCACCCCTGCCGCCAGCACGCGCGGCGGCATGCTGGCGGCTGCGGCCCGGCTGTTCGGCGGCAAGCGTTGAGTAGGCCCCCCAGGGCTGGGCTGCGCCCAGCCCGCCCCCCGAGGGGGTCATGAAAACTTGGGACGGCCCGGCGTTTTCATGAGAGCAGGGCCCCCAGGGCTGGGCTGCGCCCAGCCCGCCCCCCGAGGAGCTCCTACGGATCTGCGGTCACGCGCGAGGTGTGCGGTTGGTTGCGGCGTCCCACGGTGCGCCGATCAGACGAACACGCCCTCGCGCAGCCACTTCGTCGCCACCCACTTCTCGCCCTCGAGCACCGGCGCGCCGCCATGCAGCGTGCGGGTGGCGGGGTCGGGGCGGTCGTAGCTGAAGAAGACCGCGCTGCCGCGCACCGGCGCGACGTCCAGCCCGATGTCGGGAAAGATGGTCGCGCCGCCGCGCGTCGGTGTGTTCAGGTAGATCACCAGCGTGCCCACGCGCTGCCCACCCCGCTCCAGGATACGCGGGGTGCCGGGGCGGGCCGGGTCGAAGTAGTCGTGGTGGGGCTCGTACTGCGCGCCCGGGCGGTAGCGCAGCACCTGCAGGCCCTCGCCATGGTCGACCGGCCAGTTCACCAGCGCGGCGATGCGCTGCTCGATGCGCTGGATCAGCGCGGACTCGCCACGCTCGAAGAACATGCCGTCGCTGGTGCGTGCGGTGTTGACCTCGCTGCCGCCGGTGGCGGTGTCCACCGTCTGCGAGCGCGCCAGCCGCGGGCGGGCCAGGTCGATCAGCGCCTCGCATTCCTGCGCGTCGAGCAGATCGGCGAACAGCACCACGCGCGGCAGGCGCAGGCTCATCGCGATCTTGACCGGGCGACCGTCAGCCATCACCACGGCGCGGCCGTCGGCGATCGAGGGCTCCGGCACGGGCCGATCGGTTCTTGCGGCGGGGTCGGTTCGGTCCAGGCGGGCCTGGACGTCATCGGTGGACGTCGCCCGCGCGACGTCGGAGTTCCCCCTGCCCGGCCCGTCCTGCGCAGACGCCCGCGAGGGCTCGGCAGCCCCCTGCGCCGAGTGGGCCGAGTGGGCCGATCCGATGCGCCCTTCGCGGCGCAACGTCTCGAGGTGGCTGCGCAGCGTCTGCTCCAGCGCCTCGATGGCGACGTCCTCGTGCCAGCCGCTGGCGATCATGGCCTTGACCACGTCCTCGGGCAGGCAGCCAGCCTCGGCCTGCTCGATGATCCAGCGACGCAGTGCCGGGGTGACGGCCTGGGTGACCTTCGAAGTGGCAACCATGACGTCAACCCTCGAGACGGCGCCGGAAGACCATCCGGTCGCGGGTGGAGACGGCGGCATCGAAGGCATAGCCCTCGACCGCGAAACCCTGCAGCGCCTTCGGGCTGCGTGCGCGGTGCTCGATGGCCCAGCGGCACATCAGGCCGCGCGCACGCTTGGCGTAGAAGCTGATGATCTTGTAGCGACCGCCCTTCCAGTCCTCGAACTGGCAGTCGACGACCCGGGCCTTCAACGCCGGGCGCAGCGCGGCCTTCGAGTACTCGTGCGAGGCCAGGTTGACGACGACTGGGTCGGTCTGGCCGGCCAGCCGCTCGTTCAGGTGCTGGGCCAAGGCGTCACCCCAGAAGGCGTAGAGGTCCTTTCCGTGGGGATTGGCCAGCGACGTGCCCATCTCCAGGCGATAGGGCTGCAGCCGGTCCAGCGGGCGCAGCGCGCCGTACAGCCCCGACAGGATCACGACATGGTCCTGCGCCCAGGCCAGGTCGGCCGGCGTCAGCGTGTTCGCATCCAGACCTTCGTAGACGTCGCCGTTGAAGGCCAGCACCGCCGGCTTGCTGTTGTCGGGCGTGGCCGTACGCTGCCAGGCGGCGTAGCGGCCGACGTTGAGCGTGGCGAGCGCGTCGGACAGTTCCATCAGCGAGGCGATCTCGGCCGGGGTGCGGGTCTTCAGCGTGTCGATGAGCTCGCCGGCGCGGTCGGTGAACAACGGGTCGGTGGCCTTCTTCGCCACCGCGGCCGGCACCGGCGTGTCGTAGTCGAGGGTCTTGGCGGGGGACAGCAGGAAGAGCATGGAAACAAGCCTTCTGGGACAGCAGGGACAGCATCGGCGAAAGTCAAGCGCAGATTGTGGCGGCTCCGCAGCAGTCGGTGGCGACGCCGCCGTCTCAATGGAAATCCCGGCTGCGCGCGGCCAGCCCCGCCAGCAGCGGCGTGTGGTCGACGAGTTGCCGTGCCACCAGGTGGCAGATCTCGCGCCCGGGCTCGCCCTCGCGTTGCCAGATGCCGTAGACCGTCAGCAGCCGGCTGCCCAGCAGGGGCTGGCGCTGCGTGCGCGCCAGCGCCGGCCAGACGATCACGTTGACCTGCCCGGTCTCGTCCTCGAGCGTGACGAAGACCACGCCGCCGGCGGTCTCGGGGCGCTGGCGGTGGGTGACGATGCCGCAGGCGCGCGCCAGCCGACCGCGCGGATAGCCTGCCAGCACCGCCGCGGGCTGGATGCGGAAGGCGGCGAGTTGTTCGCGCAGCAGGCCCACCGGGTGGGCCTTCAGCGACAGCCCGGTGCTGCGGTAGTCGGCCAGTGTCTCCTCCACCCGCAGCGGAGCGGCCAGCGTGGCCGCCGGCTCGTGGGTGCGCGTGGACTGCAGCAGCGCCGTGGCACGCGTGTCCACACCCGCCACCGCCCAGGCGGCCTGGTGGCGGTGGCCGCACAGCGGGGCCAGCGCATCGGCCTGCGCCAGCGCCTGCAACGCGCGCGCGTCCAGGCCGGCGCGTCGGGCCAGGTCTTCCGGGCTGCGGAAGGGCTGGAAGCCGGGGTGACCCGGACGTCCGCCGCGGGCGGAGACGATGCGCTGCGCAGCCTCCTCGGACAGACCGGCGATGCGGCTGAAGCCCAGGCGCACGGGTCGGATCGACGACGCTGCCTCCCCGTCCTCCAGCGCGGTCTCCCACAGGCTCTCGTACACGTCCACCGGCCGCACCTCCACGCCGTGCGACTGCGCGTCACGCACCAGTTGCGCCGGGGCATAGAAGCCCATGGGCTGGCTGTTCAGCAGCGCGGCGAGGAAGGCGTCCGGATGGTGGCATTTGACCCAGGCGCTGGCGTAGACCAGCAGCGCGAAGCTCGCGGCATGGCTCTCGGGGAAACCGTACTCGCCGAAACCCTCGATCTGGCGGAAGATGGACTCGGCGTACTCGCGCGTGTAGCCCTTTTCCACCATGCGGCCGACCAGCCGTTCGTGGAAGGGGCCGAGCCCGCCGCGGCGCTTCCAGGCCGCCATGGCGCGGCGCAACTGGTCGGCCTCGCCGGGCGAGAAGTCGGCGGCCAGGATGGCGAGCTGCATCACCTGTTCCTGGAAGATGGGCACACCCAGCGTGCGCTCCAGCGCCTGACGCACCTCGTCGCTGGGGTAGGTGACCGGCTCCTCGCCGTTGCGCCGGCGCAGGTAGGGATGGACCATGCCGCCCTGGATCGGCCCCGGGCGCACGATGGCGACCTCGATCACCAGATCGTAGAAGCAGCGCGGCGCCAGCCGCGGCAGCATGCTCATCTGCGCGCGGCTCTCCACCTGGAACACGCCGACGCTGTCGCCGCGGCCGAGCATCTCGTAGACGGCAGGGTCTTCCGCCGGGATGTCCTGCAGGGCAAAGGACGGGCCGGCACCCTGGGCCGACAGCGCCGGACCGGGGGCGACGGGCTCGCCCGCATCGCCCACCTGTTTCGCTGCCACCAGCGCCAGCGCCCGCCGCAGTGCGGTGAGCATGCCCAGTGCCAGGATGTCGACCTTGATCAGGCCGAGCGCGTCCAGGTCGTCCTTGTCCCACTGGATGACGCTGCGCCCGGGCATCGCGGCGTTCTCCACCGGCACCAGACGCGCCAGGTCGTCGCGCGCGATGACAAAGCCGCCGGGGTGCTGGCTGAGGTGGCGCGGGAAGCCGATGAGTTCGCCGGTCAGTGACAGCCACAGCCGGGACAAGGGCGCGTCCGGGTCGAAACCCTGCTCGCGCAGCCGCTCCGGCTCGACGCCCTTGCCATCCCACCACTGCAGGCCCTTGGCCACGGCATCGATGCGCTCGGCGTCCAGGCCCAGCGCGCGGCCCACATCGCGCAGCGCCGAGCGCGGCCGGTAGCTGATGACCACGGCCGCCAGCGCGGCGCGGTGGCGGCCGTACTTGCGGTACAGATACTGGATCACCTCCTCGCGGCGCTGGTGCTCGAAGTCGACGTCGATGTCCGGCGGCTCGTTGCGCTCGGCGCTGATGAAACGCTCGAACAGCACGCTCATGCGCGCCGGGTCGACCTCGGTGATGTGCAGGCAGTAGCACACCGCGGAGTTGGCGGCGCTGCCGCGGCCCTGGCACAGGATGCCCCGCGAACGCGCCCAGTGCACGATGTCGGCCACGGTGAGGAAGTAGGCCTCGTAGCCGAGTTGGGCGATCAGCGCGAGTTCGTGCTCGACCAGCGCCTGCACCGACGCGGGCACGCCGCCGGGAAAGCGCCGCGCCGCGCCCTCGGACGTCAGCGCGCGCAGCCAACTGGTGGGGGTGTGGCCGTCGGGCACGATCTCCTGCGGGTACTCGTAGCGCAGTTCGTCGAGCGAGAAGGCGCACCGGCCGGCCAGCGCCACCGTGGCGGCCAGCCATTCGGGGCGGTACAGCCCGGCCAGGCGGGCGCGTGGGCGCAGATGGGCCTCGGCGTTGGGCTGCAGCGCCCGGCCGCACTCGGCCACCGGCCGGCGCAGACGCAAGGCCGTGAGCACGTCCTGCAGCGGCTTGCGCGAACGCGCATGCATCAGCACGCCGCCGCCGGCGACGATCTCGAGGCCGGTGGCCGCTGCCACTCGCTCGACCACGTCCTGCAGCAGCGCGTCGAGCGGGCCGTGACGCAGTTCCAGCAACAGGAAGGCGCGGTCGATGCCGAACCAGGTCTTGAGCCACATCGCCTGCGCGAACACGGTCTCGAAGGGCTGGGACGGCGCGGGCAGCAGCAGGGCCGCGCATCCGGGCAGGCCGGCCAGCATGGGCGCGCGCGGCGTGCGCCCTTCGACATCGGCGGCCAGCGCGACGTAGGTGCCCTTGCCGGCACGGCGGCGCGCCAGCGTGATCCACTGCACCAGGTTGCCATAGCCGCGGCGCGACTGGGCCAGCACGATCAGGCGGAGCGCGCCGTCCGGCCCATCGGCAGCAGGGGAGATCCATTCGGCGCAGAGCGGGTCATCGTCCTCGCTGTCGTCGACATCCCCGTCGCCATCCCCGTCGCCATCCCCGCCATCGCGCCGCCCGTGTCTTCGGCTCTTTGGTCGGCCCTCGCTTCGGTCCTGATCCGGACCATCGCCTGCATCCTCCCCGGCCACGGCGCTGCCCGAGGCGGCCGCCAGCCCCTTGATGATCGGCACGGTCAGCGGCACGGTCAGGGGCACGGCCAGCGGCGCGGCCGGTGGCGCCGCCGCAGAGGGCGGCGACAGCGCGATCTCGGCGCCGACGATCAGGTGCAGGCCGACGCGCCGGGCCTCGGCGTGCGCGCGCACGACGCCGGCCAGCGAGCATTCATCGGTCAGCGCCAGCGCGGTGTAGCCCAGCGCGTGCGCGCGCTGCACCAGTTCCTCAGGGTGCGAGGCGCCGGTGAGGAAGCTGAAGTTGCTGCGGCAGTGCAGCTCGGCGTAGGCCGGCAGGGCGGTCATGCCACGGAAGATACTGTATTTTCATACAGTCTTGCTGCGATCCCGGTCGATCTCCGCGCCCGATGGCCTGGCATCCTCCAGCACCGAGACGCCCCAGCCCCTGAGCCAGCCGTCCAGTCGCTCGCGCAGGACCTCGGGCGCGCAATCGGTGTCGAGCGTCACCACGCGCGGGCCTTGGTGCAGGCCCTCGCGGGCGTCCAGCGGCTCACGGCTGCGCCGCTGCAGCTCGACGATGGCCGCGTCGGCGTCGGAGGCATCGCGGCCCGCGGCGCACCGCGAGGTCACGCGCTGCGCGAGCACCCGGTCGGGCGCCCGGCATTCGAGCATCGCGAAGGTCGCGCCGCAGGCCCGGGCCACCTCGCGCAGGGCCTCGCGCTCGCTGCGGCGGTTGAAGACGGCATCGACGACCACCGACACCCCGCCCTCCAGCGCCAGGCGGGCGATCTGCGCCAGGCGCTCGTAGGTGCGCACGGTCGCCAACGGGTGGTAAAGCTGCGCCGGGTCGGCTGGCCGATCAGTGGCGACCAGGCCGTGCAGGCGCTTGCGTTCGACGTCGGAGCGCACGCGCACGGCCCCCAGCGACTGCACGAGTTCGAGCGCCACGGTGCTCTTGCCGCTGCCGCTCAGGCCGGTGCTCAGCACCAGGGCCGGCGGGGCCGGCGGCCAGGCCAGCGCCTGCGCCAGCGCCACGCGCTGCCAGGCACGCGCGCAGGCGGCGCCCCGGGCCGCACCGGCCGGCTGCTGATGCGCCGACAGCAGGCCGACCTTGGCCCTCACCAGCGCGCGGTACACCGCATGCCAGCGCAGCAGCGGCAGGCCGTCGTGGTCGCCGCCGGCCTCCAGCACCTGGCTGAGCCAGCGCCAGGCCAGCCGCGGCAGGCCGTGGTCCAGCAGGTCCATGAAGGGGAAGGCCAGGTCGGCCATGCGGTCCGCATGCCGCAACGCCGGCTCGAACTCGATGGCGTCGAACAGCAGCGCGCGGCCCTCGTGCTCGACGATGTTGCCCAGGTGGAGATCACCATGCCCCTCGATGACGGCGCCGGCCTCGCGCCGATGCTGCATCAGCGGCGCGATCTGCGCGTGGCGCTCGCGGGTCCAGCGCTCGAGCGACTGCAGCCTCTGGCCGACCAGCTTTCTGTCCGACTGTCTGTCCGGGTGCCCGACCGGATGCACGACCGGCTGTGCGACCGGCTGTGTGAACGGCTGTGTGAACGGCTGTACGACGGGCTGCCCGTCCGGCTGATCGTCCGGATGCCCGACTCGCCGTGCGGCCAGATCCTCGAACGGCTCCTCGGTCAGCTCATGCGGAGCGGCCACCGCCCTGGCGATGGGCGGCGCCAGATCGGCCGACGCCGACAGGGCCTGCAACTCCGCCAGCGTGTCCAGGGCCCATCGCAGGGCGTCGGATGGCGCGCCCCAGCGCGGCGGCGACGGCGCCTGCGCGGCCTGGAAGGCGGCCACGGCCCGCGCCAGATCATCGACATGTGCCGACGTCAGCCGGCCCTCCCGGGCCAGGCAGGCGTAGAGCCGGTGCCCGTCGAAGCGGCGCATCCACACCCCGACGTCGAAGGCCGGGCCATCTCCGCCCAGCCGCGGCGCCTCGGGGCGGCCGGTCAGCGGCAGCACGGACAGGTACAACTGCGGCGCGGTGCGCCGGTTCACCCGCAGTTCCTCCTGACAGCCGTGCTCGCGCAGCGCCAGCGTGGAGAAGTCCAGGAAGGGCAGACGCAGCGGCTTCTTCAGCTTCAGCGCATGGTCGCCCGCCAGCAGCACGGTGGAGATGTGGGTCTCCACCTGCTCGACCTCGCAACCGGCCGGCAGGGCCTGCGGCCAGCCCACCGCCGTGGCCCGACCGCCGCGCAGGGCCACGACGAGCGCGTCCACGGTCTGGCGGTGCCGGCGCAAGGCATCGGTCTCGTCGCCAGACGAGGCGCCGGCGCCTGCCGCGGCGTGAGAAGAGTGCAGCGCGTCCACCATCGCCCGATGGTGCCGGAATCAATCTGTCGCGTCTTGACCCAGGTCGGACAGGATGCTCGCGGCCAGTGCCTCGGCCCAGCGCTGGCAGGTGGTCTCGCCGGGATGGAAGCCGTCGGCCGCGAGCACGCCGGGGCGGTGCGCCGGCAGGTCGGACGGGTCGAGGCGGACCAGGCGACAGCCCGGCCAGCCGTGCACCGCCGCACGCAGGGCTCGGTTGAAATGCGCCGCGCGCCGGCCCAGCACCCAGCGCAGCGGCTGCGGCAGGGCGTGCATCACCTGCATCGGCGGCACGGCGGTGAGTACGATCTGTCGGACGCCGAAGCGGACGGCCAGCAAATCGACCAGCTCGCGCTGGTGGCGCAGCCAGGTGCCCACACGCAGCGCCGAGGTCACGTCGTTGACCCCGAGCGACAGCACCGCGACGTCGAAGGGCTCGGCCTCGACGGCACGCAGGTGCGTCGTGAGGTCGGCGGTCGCCCAGCCGGTACGCGCCACCAGGCGCCACGACAGCGTGTGGTGCGGCACCAGCAAGGCCGCCAGGCGGCCCGACAAGGCGCGGTCCTGGTGATCGATGCCGACACCGGCGGCGGCCGAGTCACCGGCGATCAGCAGCCGCAGCGGCGGGCCGTCGCCCGCACGGGCGGACCGCGGGCCGGGGGCTTCCGGCAGACGCGGGGTTGTGGCCCGGGTGCGCCGGCCCTGCCACAGCAGCACCGGCGCCAGCGCCAGCCACACCGGCGCGTCGAGCCAGCGCGGCAGCGCGATCAGTCGGTCTCCTGCAGCGCGTCGCCCAGCGCCGAGGTCAGGCTGTCGATCTGTGCCGGCGTGCTGACGAAGGGCGGCGCCAGCTGCACGGTGTCGCCACCGTAGCGGACGTAGTAGCCCTTGCGCAGCATCGCCATCGCCACCTGGTAGGGGCGCTTGGCCGGCTCGCCCGGCACCGGTGTGAGCGTGATGCCTGAGGCCAGCCCGAAATTGCGGATGTCGGCCACGTGCCGCGCGCCGCGCAGGCCGTGCACAGCGTTCTCGAAGTGCGGGGCCAGTTCGCGCACGCGCTGCACGGCGTTCTCGCGCTCGAGCAGGTCCAGCGAGGCGATGCCTGCCGCGCAGGCCACCGGATGCGCCGAGTAGGTGTAGCCGTGCGGGAACTCCAGCATGTAGTCGGGCCCGCCCGCGGCCATGAAGGTGTCGTGGATGTCCTGGCGCGCGATGACCGCACCCAGCGGCTGTGTGCCGTTGGTCACCTGCTTGGCGATGTTCAGGATGTCCGGCGTCACGCCGAAAGCCTCGGCGCCCGTCCAGGCGCCGGCGCGCCCAAAGCCGGTGATCACCTCGTCGAAGATGAGCAGGATGTCGTGCGCCGTGCAGATCTCGCGCAGGCGTTGCAGGTAGCCACGCGGCGGGATGATCACGCCGGACGAGCCCGAAAAAGGCTCGACGATGACCGCAGCGATATTCGAGGCGTCGTGCAGCGCGATCAGGTTCAGCAGCTCGTCTGCCAGCTCGGCACCGGTGGGCGGCATGCCGCGGTGGAAACTGCCCGCCGGCGGCTGGGTGTGCGGCAGGTGATCGGCCTCCACGCCCTGGCCGAAGAACTTGCGGTTGGCGACGATGCCCCCGACCGAGATGCCGCCGAAGTTCACGCCGTGGTAGCCCTTCAGACGCCCGATCAGCCGCGTCTTGCCGGCCTGGCCGCGCAGCCGCCAGTAGGCGCGCGCCATCTTCAACGCCGTGTCGGCCGACTCGGAGCCCGAGCCGGTGAAGAACACGCGGTTCAGACCTGCAGGCATGCGCTCGACGATGCGGTTGGCCAGCTCGAAGGACAGCGGATGGCCGAACTGGAAGGCCGGCGAGTAGTCCAGCGTGGCGATCTGCCGGCTGACGGCCTCGACGATCTCGCGCCGGCCATGGCCCAGGCCGGTGCACCAAAGGCCTGACAAGCCGTCGAACAGCCGGCGGCCGTCGCTCATCGTGTAGTGCACGCCCTCGGCGCCAACGATGAGCCGCGGCTGGGCCTTGAAGTCGCGGTTGCCGGTGAACGGCATCCAGTGGGCGTCGAACCAGTGGGCGTCGACCTGCAGCGGCGTGGCCGTGGTCGTCCAGGCTTCGGGTGCGTTCATCGGAACCTCCGTCGGGCGCAGGAAATGGAGGGCTGCGCGCCAGCCCCGATCCTAACTGCGCCGGCATGAGGGAAGGTCGGAAACGGATGGTGCTTGCCGGAGCCCGTCGTGGCGGGCGGCGCACGGCATCCACCCGTCGCGACGGGTTGCCGGGCAGGGCACCCATCCGCTGCCGGACGACGCACCGCCACGGCGACCCAGCGCGGGCGCACCCGCCACACCGAGGACTGACCACGATCCAATGCGGCACCGGGCGGCCGTGCTGCAATCGGGCGGATCCGGCATCTGGGCGTCGATGCACATCGGGCTGACGCGTCCGCGACCGACAGGAGGACCTCGCTTGAGCATCGAAGCCACATGGATGGCCCCCGTGGGCGCCCTCGCCTGTCTGGCCCTGGGCGCGATGGGACTGCTGGCGCCGATGCAGGCCGCGCGCCTGGTCGGCCTGACACCCGTGGGGCGGCTCGGGGTGTCGGAGTTGCGCGCCACCTACGGCGGCCTGTTCATCGGCATGGGCCTGGCCTGTCTGGCGCTCGACAGCCCGGCGGCCTATGGCACGGCCGGCGCCGCCTGGCTCGGCGCAGCCCTCGGCCGCGGCGTGTCGATGGCCATCGACCGCAATCCGTCCCGGGCCAATGCCGGCGGCGTCCTGCTCGAGGGCGTGATCGGCGCGCTGCTGGCCACCGGGCTGATGGCGGGATGAGGGATGCAACGGCGACCGGGCCTGGCCCGCCTCGTCCACGAGACCCGGCCGCAAACACGGAAAATCCAGGGCATGGACACCGCCGACACACCGCGAGCCCAGCCTGCCACCCTTGCCGACACAGGCCTGCGCCTGGTGCTGACGACGCTGCCCGATGCGGCGTCAGCCGCGCATGTGGCGCGCGTGCTGGTGGACGAACGGCTCGCCGCCTGCGTCACCGTGCTGGGGCCGGCGACCTCGGTGTACCGCTGGCAGGGCACGGTGGCGTCGGCGCAGGAGGCCCCACTGCTGATCAAGGTGGCGGCCGAACGCCTGCCCTCGCTGCAGGAGCGACTGCTGCAATTGCACCCCTACGACCTGCCGGAGTTGATCGCGCTGCCCGTCGTCGACGGCCTGGGTGCCTACATCGACTGGGCGCTGGCGGCCAGCCGCCCGGGCTGACGACGGCGCCACGGCAGCCCGCTGCGGGCTTGCAACCCGGCTTCAACCCGGGTCGCGCTGCGGCAGCGGATAGGCGTCGGCGGTGTAGGCCGGCCCCTTCATGACCATCACGATGACGCAGCCAATGGCCACCGTCAGCACCAGCGTCCAGTGCAGCGCCACCACACCCATCAGGCGGTAGATCGCCAGCCACAGGTCGCGCTGCTGCAGCGCCGACATCGGATCGGGCTGGGTGAACCACAGCCAGGCCACGACCGACACCGGCAGCGCCGAGCCCCAGGCGAAGACCGCCGGCAGACGCTTCCACACCTGCCATTCGAGCCCCGCGGGCGAGCGCTGCCGCCCGGGCATCCTGTCGAGCCACCCCATCACCATCCCCTTTCCTCGAACGCATCCCTCGGCCACCGGCCGGCCGTGCAGCGGCCGGGTGGCAAGCCATCACCCGCCGCCGGTTGATGTTCGCAGAATCGGCCCGAAGGGCCGAGACGGTCGACAATCGATACTCGACATCCCGACACGCGCCCACCCGGCCGGTTCGTCGCGATCGCGAGCCGTTTCCCGGGACGGCCGCCGCGGACGCTGCCCGGCCTCGAGAGGATCCACGAAGATGGCCATCAGCTGGCTCACGGTGCTGCAGCACGTCCCCTGGACCGACGTCATCTCGAATGCGCCCGCCGTGGCCGAGGGGGCGCGCAAGCTGTGGAAGAACGTCGCGCGTCGCGGCGAGGAGTCTCCCGATCCGCAGGCTGCGGCGGCAGCGGCGGCCACCTCAGGGGCCGCCGACGGCAACACCCCGGAGGCCCGGGCCCTGGCGGCGCTGTCCGCACGCGCCCGGGCGCTCGAACACCAGGTGGCCGACCTGCACCAGCAGATGCAGGATTCGTCCGAACTGATCGCGCGCCTGGCCGACCAGAACACCCAGTTGGTGCAGCGCATCGAGCTGAACCGCCGCCGCATGGCGCTGACCGCCACGGTGGCCGGTCTGGCGCTGCTGACGTCGGTGGGCGTGCTGGTCTGGGCCCTGACCCGCGTCGGCTGAGGCACGGGCCGGCCCTTGGGGGTCTGACACAGGTCCCGGGCCCTTCGTGTGCGTCTGTGTGCACCTTCGTGCTGCGAACCATGGCTGGCATCCACATCACCGACATCGAGGCCGCGATCAACCACTGGCGCGAGCGCTCGCCCTCGCCCGACGGCGTGACCGCCTGCCGCGAGGTGCGCGCACTGGCCGAGGTGTACGCGCTGCTCGTGTACTTCCGCGAGCAGGAGTGCGACGAGGCGACGATGCCGCGCGCCGCCCGCGAGGCCTGGCTCGCGTGGTACGCGACCACCCCCGACGCCCCCTGCATCGCGATCTGCTCGACCAGCCAGGGCGATTCCGAGTGCAAGGGTTGCGGCCGGCGTTTCGACGAGGTGCAGGACTGGACCGCCTACACCCCGGGGCAGAAGCGCAGCGTCTGGCGTCGCATCACGCATGAGGGCCGTGCCTGGCGCTTCAATCGCTATGCCGAGCGCGCGCTCGGCGGGCATGCCCGGCACGGCCCGAGGTCCGGGTCGGACGATGCGCCGACGGTCGACGAACGCCGGGAATCGGCTGGACGCGTGGAGCGCACCACTTGACCGGTGCCCCCGCGCCGCGCCCGCTGGCAACGCCACACACCCGCGGCAGCCTGCGCGACAGCGCACGGCAACTCGCTCCGCTGACCTGGCCGGTGCTGGTCGGGCAGGTGTCGGTGCTCGCCTTCGGCACGGTCGACACCGTGCTGGTGGCTCGCTTCTCACCCACCGACCTGGCTGCGCTGGCCGTGGGCGCGGCGGCCTACATCACGATCTTCATCGGCTTCATGGGCGTGGTGCTGGCGATCAGCCCGATCGCGGGGCAGCTCTTCGGGGCGCGCCAGCACGCGCAGGCGGGGCGGCAGGTGCATCAGGCGGTGTGGGTGGCGTTGGGGCTGTCGGTGCTGGGCAGCACGCTGCTGGCCTTCCCGGCGCCCTTCCTGGCGCTCGCGCGTGCCACACCGGAGGTGGCAGAGAAGGTCCGCGGTTATCTGCTGGCGCTGGCCTTCTCGCTGCCAGCCGCGCTGATGTTCACCGTCTTCCGAGGTTTCAACACCGCGGTCTCGCGCCCCAAGGCCGTGATGCTGCTGCAGATGGGCGGCCTGGCGGTCAAGGTGCCGGCGTCGATCGCGCTGGTGTGGGGCGTGCCGGCGCTCGGGCTGCCGGCACTCGGCGTCGTGGGCTGCGGCGTGGCCACCGCGATCGCGATGTGGACACAGGCCCTGGTGGCCTGGCAGGTGATGCGGCGCGATCCCTTCTACCGCCCCTTCGAACTGTCCGGCCGGGGCCTGGACCGGCCCGACCGACGCGCGCTGGCCGCCCACCTGCGGCTCGGATTGCCCATGGGCGGGTCCATCCTCATCGAGGTCTCGGGCTTCAGCTTCATGGCCATCTTCATCGCGCGCCTGGGCACGACGGCCGTGGCGGGGCACCAGATCGCGGTCAATGTCGTGACGCTGCTGTTCATGGTGCCGCTGGCCGTGGCCAGTGCATCGACCACGCTGGTCGCCCAGCGCGTGGGGGCTCGCGACCCTTCAGGCGCACGGCGTCTGGCCGCGCACGGGTTGCTGATCGGCAGCGCGATCTCGGCGCTGCTGGCCTTGGCCGTGGCAGTGCTGGGCGAGCGTCTGGTCGGGCTGTACACGCGCGACGCGCTCGTGGCGGCGGCGGCGCTGCCGCTGATGGCGTGGGCGGCAGTGTTCCACCTGGCCGATGCGGTCCAGACCATCGCCGCCTTCGTGCTGAGAGCCTTCCGCATCGCCACGGTGCCCCTGCTGATCTATGTGGGTGCGCTGTGGGGAATCGGTCTGGGCGGGGGCTATGCGGTGGCCTTCGACCTGACCGGCCTCACACCCGAGGGCCTGCGGGGCGCGCCTGGCTTCTGGTTCGCCTCGACGATCGGGCTGACGGTGGCTGCGGTGGCGCTGAGCCTGTTCCTCGCCAGGGTCCTGGCACGTCAGCAGGCAGCCCGGTCACCGGCCACGCAGCCCGCCTGAGCGCCCGGCCGGCGCGCGCGACGTCATCGAGCCCGCAGGGCGATCACCCCTGGGGAGTCGTCCCGGGGATCTCCAGCACGAAGCAGCTGCCGCCGCCCGGCCGCGCCTCGCAACGCGCCTGTCCGCCATGCCGGTAAGCGATCTGTCGCACCAGCGACAGGCCCAAGCCCACCCCGCCCTCGCGCTCGGCATGCCCGGGCAGGCGCAGGAAAGGCTCGAAGATGCGCTCACGCCAGTCTGCAGGCACACCCGGGCCGCGGTCGCACACCCGCAGTTGCGTGCCGCCGCCGTCCAGCGCTCCGATCTGCACGACGATCTCCCGTCCGCCGCCGTAGCGACGCGCGTTGTCCAACAGGTTGCGCAGGGCTCGGCGCAGCAGGCGTTCGTCGCCCGAGACCGGCGGCAGTGTGGGCGGATCGCCCGCCGGGCCCCCATCCGGCGGCGCCAGTCCGGTGACATCGGCTTCGGCCCGCGCGGCCTCCTCGGCCGCCAGCGCCAGGAGATCGACAGGATCGCGAACGGGGGCGTCCTGCGCCGCATCCAGGCGGCTGGCCAGCAGCACCTCCTCGACCAGGGCGTCGAGTTCGCGCACGTTCTCGTCGATCTCGGCCCGCAGGCGCTGGCGCTGCGCCGACGGGGCGTCCTCGAGCAGGGCCACGGCCATCTTCAGCCGTGCCAGCGGTGAGCGCAACTCGTGGCTGGCGTTGGCCAGCAGCGTCTGGTGCGAACGCACGAGCGTCTCGATGCGCTCGGCCGCGCGGTTGAAACTCGCAGCCACCGCGGCGACCTCGTCGCGCCCGCTGGCGTCGACGCGGTGCGACAGCGTGCCCGAGCCGAAGGTCTCGACACCGCGCTGCAGATCCTCCAGACGACGCGTCAGGCGGCGCACGACGGGCCAGGCCCCGGCCGCGACGGCAAGGAAGAGCAGCAGCACGAGCGCCGCCAGGCCGAGGCTGCCGGGCAGCACCGACCAATCCGGGATGCCCCTGGGCAATCCGGGGGCCCCCGCAGGCAGGGGATGCATCATGACCAGGGGCCCGGGCCCTCCCGGCATCCGCGCCCCGGGACCGCCGAACCCCTCGCCCTCGTCAAGCCCGCCGCGGGGACCCGGTCCGCGACGCTGGCCCTCCTGCGCACTGCGCGCCACCCAGAGCGTGCGCCCATCATCGAGCGGGATGGCCACGGCACGTCGGACGACCCCCATGACCGCCTCACGCTGCAGCCAGGAAGCCGATGCACCGATGCGGTGTCCCGCCGCGTCCTCGAGCATCAGGGGCAGGCGCAGTCGGGCCGCCCATTCCGCCACCGCGCGCGCCTGCTCGATGACCGGCGCATCGGATGCCGGCAGCGAGCGCTGCACGAGGTCGGCCCAGGCTTCGACCCGCTGGCGAACCTGCGACTGCATCCGCTCGCGCTCGGACGACAGATGACGCTGCACCAGCCAGCCCGACGCGAGCGCGAACAAGCCCAGCGCCAGCAGGACGGTGAGCCAGATGCGCAGGTAGAGGGCGCCCATGCCCTTCATGGAAAACGGCCCTCCGGCATTGGGCCGCGTCTGCGCGGGCATGGGCACGTCCTGCGGGCCGACCGGCACATCACGTCTCACGTCTGCTTGCGCGGGAAGACGTACCCCACACCCCGCACCGTCAACACGCGCTGCGGGTTCTTCGGGTCGTCCTCGATCGCCGCACGGATGCGCGAGACATGCACGTCGATGCTGCGATCGAAGGCTTCCAGGGCATGTCCCTTCAGCGCATCCATGATCTGGTCGCGTGTCAGGACGCGGCCGGCCGCGCGTGCGAGCACCACCAGCAGGTCGAACTGGTGCGCCGTCAACTCGCAGGCCTGGCCGTCGAGCCGGGCCTGGCGCGCCCCGAGATCGAGTGCAAGGCGGCCGAAGGTGAGCACCTCGGGCGACGCGATGTCGTCAGCCAGCCGTCGCAGCAGCGCCTTCACCCGCGCAAGCAGTTCGCGTGGCTCGAAGGGTTTCGGGAGGTAGTCGTCGGCCCCGATCTCCAGACCGACGATGCGGTCCATCGGTTCGCCGCGCGCCGTCAGCATCAGCAAGGGAAGGCGCCGGGTACGCGGGTCGGCGCGCAACTCGCGCGTCAGGTCCAGGCCGTCGCCATCGGGCAGCATCAGATCCAGGATCAGCGCGTCGAAGATCCGGACGCCGATCCGCTGTCGCCCGGCCGCGAGCGAACCGGCGACCTCGACCTCGTAACCATGCCCGCGCAGATAGTCGCCAACCATCTGCGCCAGGCGCGCATCGTCATCGATCAGCAGCAGTTGCTTGGACACGCCGGCCGAGTCGCTCGCGGTGGGAAGGGGCCGCCCGACATCCGTCAGGACCGGGGGGCCTGCGGCGCGCCGTGGCCTTCGTGGTGGCGACGCATGCGCTCCTGCCGCTGCGCCATGTGCTGCGCGAGTTGCTGGCGCTGTGCCGGCGTGAGCACCTGAGCGGCCTCGACCATGGCCTGTGTCATGCGCTTGCTCGCGGCGTCACGTCGCGCCATCGCCTGCGCGCGCAGTGCCTCGATCGCCTTCGCGTCGACATCGGGCTGTGCGAAGAGCTTCATGCTCTGGTCGCGCATCGACTGACCATCCGCGCGCTGGGCCTGCAGGTCCTTGCGCGCGGCGATCATGATCTCGCGGATGCGGGTCTTCTGCTCCGGCGACGCCTGCACATGGTCGAGCATGCGCTCGGACATCCACGCGCCGCGATCGCCACCGCGCGCATGACCGCCGCGTCCCATGTGACCGTGATGCTTCTCGCCGTGGTGCTTTGCACCGTGGTGCGCCTCGCCGTCGCGCTTGCCCTCATGGCGCATCTCGCCGTGCGGCATCGCGCCCTGATGCGAGCGTGCGGTGTCGCCCTGCGCGTGCGCATGCGGCATCGCGTGCGACCCGTGGCCGGCCGACGACTCCGACGCGTGCACAGGGGCGGCGAATGCCAGCGCGGCCAGCGCGGCGCAGACCGCCAGGGTGATCGCCGGCCGGGCCCGCACGGCGGCGGCGCGGGATGCGGAAATGTGATGGGTCTTCATGCGGTGTGTCCTTCCGGAGAGGGGAGAGCGTTGTCGATGGAAGGACTGTGCCTCGCGAGCGTGTCCCCCGCCTTGTCGGGCGGTAAAGATCTGTGAAGCCCGATCGTAAGGTCTGGCCGCCGCGCCGCGGCGCAGCCCACGCACAATCCGGGCATGTCGACTTCAGCCCTCTCCCCCGTCGAACGCCTCGACACCGTCGTGATCGGTGCCGGTGTCGTGGGCCTGGCCGTGGCGCGGGCGCTGGCGCGTGCCGGGCACGAGACCGTCGTCCTCGACGCGGCGGAAGGCATCGGCACCGAGACCAGTTCGCGCAACAGCGAGGTCATCCACGCCGGCATCTACTACCCGCAGGGCTCGTGGAAGGCCCGGCTGTGCGTGGCCGGCCGCGACGCGCTGTACGCCTACTGCACCGAGCACGGTGTGCCGCACCGGCGCTGCGGCAAGCTCATCGTGGCCACCGACGACAGCCAGATCGAGACATTGCGCGGCATCCAGGCCAAGGCCCGCGCCAACGGCGTGGACAACCTCGAGCTGATCAGCCGCGCGCAGGCTCAGGCGCTCGAGCCCGAGGTGGCCTGTGTGGCCGCGCTGCTGTCGCCGTCGACAGGCATCATCGACTCGCACGCCTACATGCTGGCGCTGCAGGGCGACGCCGAGCACGCCGGTGCGGTCTTCGCCTTCCACAGCCCGGTGCGCCGTGCACAGGTGGTCGACGACGGCATCGTGCTCGAGGTGGGCGACGCGGCAGTGCCGGACGCCGCCCCCACGGTCTGGCACGCGCGCCGCGTCATCAACTGCGCCGGGCTGCACGCGCCGGCGCTGGCAGCGCGCATCGAGGGGCTGGCGCCGGCCCACGTGCCGACGGCCCACTACGCCAAGGGACACTACTTCACGCTGACCGGGCGGGCGCGGTTTTCCCGGCTGATCTACCCGGTGCCTCAGCCCGGCGGGCTGGGCGTGCACCTGACGCTGGACCTGCAGGGCCAGGCTCGTTTCGGCCCGGACGTCCAGTGGGTGGACGGCATCGACTACAGCGTCGACCCCCGCCGTGCCGATGCCTTCTACGACGAAGTCCGCCGGTACTGGCCGGCGCTGCCCGACGGGGCGCTGCAGCCCGGCTACGCCGGCATCCGCCCGAAGATCGCCGGCGCACAGTCGCCCAGCCTGGACTTCCGCTTCGACGGGCCGCGCGAACACGGCGTGCCGGGCCTGATCAACCTGTTCGGCATCGAATCCCCGGGGCTGACCGCCTCGCTGGCCATCGGCGACCTGGTGGCCGAGACGGTCGCGGGTTGAGCCGACGAAGCGGACACCCTCGCACCCACCCAAGGCACCGCATCGCTGCCCACGCCCCGCCACGCACTCCGCGCACTCCACGCACTCCACGCACTCTCTCATGCCTGCCACCCTCTCCCGCTCCCCCGACCGCATCACCCTGCCCGCCGGGCTGGACATCCCCCGACTCGTCACCGGCCTGTGGCAGGTGGCCGACATGGAGCGCGGCGGCGCGACGCTGGACGCGGCGCGCGCCGCGCAGGCCCTTGCCGAGTACGCCGACGCCGGGTTCAACGCCTTCGACATGGCCGACCATTACGGCAGCGCCGAGCTCATCACCGGGCACTTCCTGGCACACCACGCCCGCCCCGGCGCGCGCGCCTTCACCAAGTGGTGCCCGGAGCCGGGCGCGATGACGGCCGAGGCGGTGCAGGCCGGCATCGGCGAGCGGTTGCAGCGGCTGGGGGTGAACTGCATCGACCTGCTGCAATTCCACTGGTGGGACTACCGCCACCCCGGCTACCTCGACGCCTTCGAGCACCTGCAGGCCCTGCAGCAGCAAGGGCGTATCGCGCACCTGGGCGTGACCAACTTCGACACCGATCACCTGCGCCTGCTGCGCTTGGAGGGGGTGCCGGTGGCGACCAACCAGGTCTCGTTCTCGCTGCTGGACCGGCGCGCCGCCGGCCGCATGAGCGCGTTCTGCCTGCAACACGACGTGCGCCTGCTGGCCTACGGCACGCTAGCGGGCGGTTTCCTGTCGGACCGCTGGGTCGGCCAGCCCGAGCCCACCGACATCGGCGACTGGAGCAAGAGCAAGTACAAGCGCTTCATCGACGCCATCGGTGGCTGGTCCGCGCTGCAGGCGGTGCTGGCAGCCGCCGCCGAGGTCGGGGGACGGCACGGGGTGTCGGTGTCGGTCGTCGCGCTGCGCTGGGTGCTGGAGCAGCCGGCCGTCGCGGCAGCGATCGTCGGCGCCCGGCTGGGCGAGCGCGAGCACCGTGCGGACAACCTTGCCGCCTTCGGCTTCACGCTGGACGCGCAGGACCACGCCCTGCTGCAGGAGGCCTTCGCGCTGACGCGCGATCCGCCCGGCGACTGTGGTGACGAATACCGCAAGCCCCCCTTCCTGACGGCTTCCGGCGACCTGAGCCACCACCTGTCCACGCTCGACGGCGCCTACCGGTCCAGCGCCGTGCCCGGACATCCCGGGCGCCGACGCGTGGACACCGGCAGTGTCTGGGAAGGCATGGGCGGATACTCGCGCGCCGTGCGCAGCGGCAGGCGCATCAGCGTCAGCGGCACCACGGCCACGCATGGCAATGGCCGCGTCGTGTGCAAGGGCGACGCCGAGGCCCAGACGGTCTACATCCTCGACAAGATCGCTGCCAGCCTGCAGGCCGTGGGCGCGAACCTGGAAGACGTCGTGCGCACCCGCGTGTACCTGCGGGACGTGTCGGCCTGGGAAGGGCCGACACGGGTGCATGGCCGCTACTTTGCCGACACGCGCCCGGCCAACACCCTGCTGGCGGTGGCTGGGCTGGTCGGCGATTACGAGATCGAGATCGAGGCCGAGGCCGAACTCGACGTCGACCCCGCGGCCTGAAGCCAACGGTCGCAAGGCAAAAGGGCCGGGCCTCCCTCAGGAAGCTCGGCCCTCGTCATTCAGGCGGCCAACCGGCCAGACGACCAGATGACCAGACGACCAGACAGACAGGGCGCTGGCATCGTCCAGCGCCCGGCGATGCCATCGAGGCTCAGTTCTCGACGCGCTTGGTCAGCGACTGCATGTCCTCGATCGAGATGATGCGGTCGGTCTCGATCTTGCCGCCGGTGATCTTCCACACCAGCGCCGGGCCGGTCACGTCGCCGTTGACGTCGAATTCCACCGGACCGGTGGCGCCGTAGTACTTGATCGGCTTGCCGGCCTTGATCAGCTCCAGCGCCTTCTTGTACTCGGCAGGGCCGGTACCCACCGGGGTGCCGCCAGGCGTGTGCACCTTGCGCACGGCCTCACGGATCGACGGGCCGGTCAGGTCCCTGGCGATGTTCATCGCCAGGCCCAGCACCATCACGGCGTCGTACTGCGTGTGCACGCCCGGGCCCTTGGAATCGGTGCCCCACTTCGCCTGGAAGGCGTTGTTGAAGGCGTCGACGTGCGGGCCGGCGACCTGCGCGTTGTCCATGCCGAAGAAGTCCTCGACGAAGCGCGCGCCAACGCCGTTGACGAAGTCCATGGTGCGCATGGAGTTGTTCAGCGCGACCTTGTTGGGCCCGCCCAGCGACAGCCATTCGCGCACGATCGTCACCGCGTCCTTCGGAAAACCGATCAGCAGCAGCGACTCCGGCTTGGCCGCCAGCGCACGCGTGACCTCGGCGCGGTAGCTCGGCTGGTTGTCGTTGTAGGCGACTTCCGCGGCGATGTCGGTGCCGAGCTTGCCCGCCGCCTGGCGGAAGAAGCGCAGCATGTCGGTGCCGAAGTCGGTGTTGACATAGATGACGGCAATCTTCTTGTAGCCACGGCGCGAGATCTCCGACGCGGTGGCGTAGGCCTGCGTCTTGCTGGTGGGCAGGGTACGGAAGAAGTAGCCGCCGCTGCGGCCGTCGGTGAAGCCGCTGGCGGTGGAGCAGCAACTGATCTGCACCACCTTGGACGGCGCCGTGACGGCCGCGATGATCGGGCCGGTGACGCCGGAGGAGATGGTGCCGGTGAAGGCGGCCACGCGCTCGACCTCGACGAGGTACTTGGCCGCGTCCACACCGACAGTCGGTTGGCCCTGGTCGTCACGCAGGACGAACTGCACCGGGCAGCCCTTGATGCCGCCGCCCTGGTTGATGTGCTCGAAGCCGAGTTCGGCGGCCTGCGAGATCTTCTTCGTGATCGGCGCCATCGAGCCGGTCAGCGGCAGGATGCCGCCAACCTTGACCGGGCAGGACGGTGCCTGGGCATGGGCCGGCAGCGCCAGCAGGGCGCCGGCCGCCACGGCCAGGCCCGCGGCCAGTCGGGGGATGACGCGGGACATCGGACTTCTCATCGGAGCTCTCCTCTCGTACAGGTGGTGGGGGAACGTCAACATCCGGAAGCTTAGCGGCCGAGGTGACGCGACACCATCGGGCGCTCCCCTATGAGACCGCGCGGACGGAACAACAACATCAGCACCAGCACCAGGCCGATGAGGATGACCTGCACCGCCGCGCCCTGGGCGGCATGCGCAGGCGGCACGACCTTGGACACGAAGATCCCGCTGGCCGCCCAGATCGCCCAGACCACCAGCGTGCCAAGCAAGGCGCCGCGATTGTTGCCGCTGCCGCCGACGATCAGCATGGCCCAGACCTGGAAGGTCAGGATGGGCAGGAAGTCGAAGGGACTGACGAAGCCGATGAAGCCCACGTACATGGCGCCGGCCAGCCCCATCAACGTCGATCCGAGCACGAAGGCCTCGAGGCGGAAGCGGATCGCGCTCTTGCCCAGCGCCACCGCGGCGGTCTCGTCCTCCCGGATGGCGCGCAGCACGCGACCCCACGGTGACGCCAGGATGCGTTCCAGGGCGAGGTAGACCCCGCCGACGACCACGGCCATCAAGCCCAGATAGAAGAGGTTGTAGGACAGCGGATCGCTGAACACCGACGACATCGGCTTGGCGATGCGTGTCAGGCCCTGGGATCCCCCGGTCAGCGGCTCGAGGTTGAGCGTGACGAGCTGGATCAGGATCGCGATGCCGAAGGTGGCGATCGCCAGGAAGTCGCCGCGCAGGCGGATGGTGAGCAGACCGATCAACAGCGCGGCCAACGCCGTCACCGCCATCGCACCGACGACGCCGACGATCCACGGCAAGCCGAAGTTGCCCAGGTACTGCGGCGCCGGCGCAGCGGTCAGGATGGCGTGCGTGTAGCCGCCGATGGCGTAGAAACCGGCCACGCCGGCATTGAACAGGCCGGTGGAGCCCCACTGCAGGTTCAGGCCCAGCGTCAGCAGCGACAAGGCCAGCACCACGCAGACGAAGAAGACGAGGTAGGAGCTCAGACCGATCATCGAAGGCACCGTCTCTTCAACGCTTCTCGCCGAACAGCCCGTCGGGCCGGAACAGCAGCACCGCCAGCAGCAGCACGAAGGGCATCGCCGGCTTGTAGCCGGGGGGGACCACCAGCAGGAAGAGGTTCTCGGCGATGCCCACCATCAGTCCGCCAATGACCGCGCCGGGCAGGCTGCCCGCCCCGCCGAAGATGGCCGCGGCGAACAGCGCCAGCAACAGATTGAAGCCGATCTCGGGATGCAATTGCGGTGTCAGACCGGTGAACACCCCGGCCAGCGCGGCCAGACCGCCGCAGATCACCCAGGTGGTGCGCACGACCGACTCGACCCGCACGCCACAGGCCTGCGCCAGACCCGGGCTCTCGGCCATGGCGCGCATCGCGATGCCGGTGCGGCTGTAGGTCAGGAACAGGTGCAGCACGATCATCACCGCAAACGCCAACGCCAGAATGAACACCTGGTCCGGCATGATGCGGATGCCCGGGGGCACGAGCATCGCCATCTGCAGCTCGCGCGAATAGAAGTACGAGTCGTGGCCCCAGATCAGCACGACGATGTGCCGCATCACCAGCGCCGCGCCGAAGGCGGCAAAGACCAGCACCAGGGGTTGCGCGCCGCTGCGGCGCAGCCGCGCGAAGACGAGGCGATCCAGGCCCCAGGCCGCCAGCCCGGTCAGCACCGCCGCCAGCGCCGCGGCGATGAGCAGCCCCCAGCCGAAGGTCAGGATCCCCAGCGGCTCGCCGATGCCGAAGACGGTCACCAGTGCGAGCGTGAGGTAGGCACCCCAGGTCAGGAACTCCGAGTGCGCGAAGTTCGCGAAGCGCATGATCTGCAGCGTGAAGGACACGCCGATCGCCCCGAGCGCGATGATCGCGCCGGTGAACACGCCGTCGGCCAGGGCCTGCAGCAGCATGGTGCTCAAGACTGGACCTCCTGGGCAGGGGTTTCTGCCGGGCCTTGAGGTGACGAGCGCCTGCCAACCGCCCCACCCAGGAAGGCGGCGCCCACCGCCGGATCGCCCAGCAGCGCCGCGGCGGCACCCTCGAGATGGTTGCGCCCCTCCACCAGCACAACACCACGGTCGGCATTGCGCAGTGCGCCCTTGGCGTTCTGCTCGACGATCAGCACACCCACGCCACCGGCCGCCAGCACCCGCAGTCGGTCGAAGACCTCCTGCACCACCTTGGGCGCCAGGCCGGCAGTGGGCTCATCGAGCATCACCACGGCCGGGTCGGTCATCAGCGCGCGCGCGATGGCCAGCATCTGCCGCTGGCCGCCCGACAGGGTGCGCGCGCGGTCGCGTCGCTTGGCCGCCAGCACCGGAAAGGTCTGGTAAGCGCGTTCCAGCCGCGCTGCCATTTCCCCGCCGCGCAGCAGATGGCCGCCCACCCGCAGGTTCTCGTGGATGGTCAGCGTGGTGAACACATTGCCCGTCTGCGGGACGTAGCCCAGCCCGGCGGCGACCACGGCCTCGGCCGGCTGGCCAGTGACCTCGCGGCCGAGCAGCGTGACGCGGCCCGATTCGATGCCGATCAGGCCGGCGATGGCCTTCATCAGCGTGCTCTTGCCGGCACCGTTGGGCCCGATGATCGTGACGACCTCACCGCGCGCGACGTGAAGCGAGGCGCCGTGCACGATGGGCAGGCCCTTGACATAGCCGGCGACCACCTGTTCGGCGCGCAGGACCACGGAGGTGTCGCCCCGGTCAGCCATCGTGGACCACTTCACCGAGGTAGGCGTCGACGACCTGCGGGTCCTCGCGCACGCGCTGCGGATCGCCCTGGGCGAGCACCCGCCCCTGCGCCATGACGATGACCGGGTTGCAGATGCGCATCACCATGTCCATGTTGTGCTCGATCAGCAGGAAGGTGATGCCCTGCCGGTTGAGCCACTGCACGCGGTCGATCAGGGTCTCGAGCAGGGCCGGGTTGACGCCCGCGGCCGGCTCGTCGAGCAGGATCATCTTGGGCTCGATCATCAGGACCCGGGCCAGCTCGAGCAACTTCTGCTGGCCGCCGGAGAGCTGTCCGGCCAGATCACCCGCCTTGCCGGCCAGCGCGCAGACCTCCAGCACCTGGTGCGCGCGCTCCAGCGAGGCGCGCTCCTGGGCGCGCACGTGCCCGGGACGGAACCAGTTGTTCCAGAAGCACTCGCCCGACTGACGAATCGGCGCGAGCATCACGTTCTCGAGCACCGTCATGTTGGCGAAGGGCCGGGGCACCTGAAAGGTGCGGGCCAGACCGAGGCGGAACACGCGATCGGGCGAGGAGCCGTCGATGCGCTGGCCGTTGAAGACGATGCGCCCGCCATCGGCGCGCTGCGCCGCGGCGATGAGGTCGAAGGTGGTGGTCTTGCCGGCGCCGTTGGGGCCGATCAAGGCGGTCAGGCTGCCGCGCGCGACCTCGAAACTCGCGCCATCGACTGCGCGCAGGCTGCCGAAGGATTTGCGCACACCCTCCAGCTTCAGCAGCGGCTCACTCACTGCGCCGACCCTTGCAGCGGCGCCGGTCGGCGGCCGTGCGCGCGTCCGGTCAGGCCGGTCCGGGTGATCGTGTGGTGGTGCATGCCAGGGAACTCGGGCGTCGCATCGAAGGCAGGAGGTCGATTCCGGCGCGCCCGTCACATCCTCAGGGCCCACCGGGGTGTCGCTCGCAGGGGATCTGCAGCGCCGGGCAGTCTAAGGGAAGGCCTCGCGCCCGCCCGCGCCGGCGGCATCCGGACTATCCCGGAGCAGGCCCTGCGCGAAACGACGTGCAAGGGCTGCCTGGAACGTCGGCACTCGGCGGCTTGGATAGACTGCCCCCTCCACCAACCCCAGGAGCATGACCTCATGGACCCGCACATCGCCCAGAAAGCCCCCTACCCCGTGGCCGTCGAGGCCGGCAAGTCCTACTGGTGGTGCGCGTGCGGCCTGAGCAAGAGCCAGCCGTTCTGCGATGGCTCGCACAAGGGCAGCGGTCTGGCGCCGCTGAAGTGGGACGCCGCCGAGAGCAAGACCGTGTACTTCTGCGGATGCAAGCGCAGCGGCCAGGCCCCACTGTGCGACGGCGCGCACAAGGCGCTCTGACCGCACGACACGGGCACACCGCGGCACGGCAGGCGAGCGGGCCGGGGCGGAAGCGCCTCACCGGGCCACGCCGCGTCCCACGCGCCTCACAAGAAGCAAGACCATTCCGCGCACCCACACCTCCGTTCGCGCCGTGCTTGTCGAAGCGCCTGCGCAGGGCTTCGACGGGCCTGTCCCGAGTGCAGTCGAAGGGCTGAGCCCGAACGGTTTCTTCGCGAACGCCGGGCGCCGATATGGGCCTGGGATGCTCACAAGAAACAAAGCCATTTCGCGCACCCACACCTCCGTTCGCGCTGAGCTTGTCTACAGGGACTTCCCCTCGCGTCAAGCGCCTTGCGTCAGTGTCAATCATTGGTCATCGCGGTTCCTTGCGTTCGTGCTGCTGGCCAGGGTCAAGGGCG
>Ga0172372_10001839_pt1 | contig 32554 bp, 31 predicted proteins | sample LakKiv5m_2_FD_114544 | JGI IMG/M metagenome (GOLD analysis project Ga0172372, IMG submission 114544) | Freshwater microbial communities from Kabuno Bay, South-Kivu, Congo - kab_092012_9.5m | ecosystem: Environmental > Aquatic > Freshwater > Lake | place: Democratic Republic of the Congo... | reverse complement strand
TTGCATTCAATTGGCATGTCACCAAACGTTAGAAAAGGAAAACATTACACAGAGAACAACTATGATTACTATAAACAAACCATGGATGTATCTGCCATGTCATTGCACAAAACATTGGCTACATTATACAAGCACGACGCAATGAATGAGTGGGGTAGTGTGGTCGCTCTTTCTTATATTGCCGCGCAACGTATTTTTCCTGATTATAACGATATGGCCGATGCAAAATCTTTACTTGAGTCCATTGCTCGTTCTTTTGGTTACCATTATGGTATAAAGAAAAAAGTACGTGTTAATACCATTTCTCAATCACCAACGGTTACAACTGCTGGACAAGGTATTAAAGGATTCAAGGAGTTTATCAATTTTTCTGAACAAATGTCACCTTTAGGAAATGCTTCAGCATTAGCTTGTGCAGATTATTGTATTTCCATGTTTTCCGATCTAACGAAATACGTCACCATGCAGAATTTATTTCACGACGGAGGGTTTTCAAATACTGGGGTTACACAACAAGTGATCGAAAGATTCGGAGAGTAATTAAACGATTACTTATCGTGTAGTGTATTTCTTAAATAGCGTTTATCTGCCCAAAACGTTCCGAATGGTATAAAGGAAAGGATGAAAAGTAGAAAACTTACCTTAAAATTCCAGTGTTTTTTCAGAAACAATTGTAACAACAGTAGACAATAAGCGATGAACAAAACGCCATGTATCCAACCCACGATTTTATTCGGCATAGGCATATCAAGAAATTCTCTCATAGGAACTGTAATTCCGAAACTTAAATAGGAGCATCCCTCAAGAAGCGCAATGATTCTGAAATAATGTAAAAGTCTAATATTTTCCATTTTTTAATTGTTTTTCTAAATTACTAATATAATCTCGAAGTTTTGCAGCTTCTATAAACTCCAGAGCTTTGGCTGCCTTTTCCATAGCTTTTCTAGCTTCTTTTATTTTTTGTGTTATTTCTTCGGGATTTCCGTAGTTTGAAGATTCCTCTTCAACAAGTAGCAAGTTAGCATCGACTTCGATTTCTGCATATTTTTTCGAATCTCCATCAGCAACTTTGGTGGAATTTAATATGGTTTCTTTGGATTTTACTAATGGAGTAGGTGTTAACCCATTTTCAAGATTATACGTTTCTTGAATTGCTCTTCTGCGATTGGTTTCTTCAATAGTTTTCCGCATGGATTCTGTCATTTTATCCGCATACATTACTACAAAACCGTTTACATTTCTAGCTGCACGACCTACCGTTTGAACTAAACTTCTTACGTTTCTTAGAAAACCTTCCTTGTCTGCATCCAATATCGCAACTAAGGAAACTTCGGGAAGATCAATACCCTCTCTTAATAAATTCACTCCGATTAACACATTGAAATTCCCCAAACGTAATTGACGTAATATTTCAACACGTTCGATAGTATCAATTTCGCTGTGAATATATCTGCACATAACGCCAACTTTATCCAAATATTTTTGAAGTTCTTCTGCCATTCGTTTTGTCAGCGTAGTAACGAGAACTCGTTCATCTTTTGTCACGCGATCTTGAATGAGTTCCAACAAATCATCAATTTGATTTTTTGTTGGTCTCACCTCGATTATAGGATCTAAAAGACCAGTTGGCCTGATCACTTGCTCCACTACGATACCTTCAGATTTTTCCATTTCGTAATCCGCGGGCGTCGCTGAAACATAGACTACTTGATTAATCATTCCTTCAAATTCCTCGAACCTCAAGGGTCGGTTATCTATTGCCGCTTGAAGACGAAAACCATAATCGACCAAATTTATTTTTCTTGAACGATCTCCCCCATACATTCCTCTTACTTGGGGCAAGGTAACATGACTTTCGTCTATTACCATGATGTAATCTTCCGGGAAATAGTCGAGTAAGCAAAACGGTCGTTCGCCAGGGTTTCTTCCATCGAAATACCGTGAATAATTTTCAATTCCTGAGCAATACCCTAATTCGCGAATCATTTCTAGGTCATAATTTACGCGTTCTTCCAAACGTTTAGCCTCCTCGTTTTTTCCTTCGGACTTAAAATTTGCCACTTGAATTACCAAATCATCTTGAATCTGTTCCATGGCACGCCGGGTATTCTCTGGACTCGAAACAAAAAGATTCGCAGGGTAAAGCACTGTTTCTGTATATTTCTCAATTCGCTCACTTGAGATTGGGTCAATTGCTTCAATCGTCTCGATTTCATCTCCCCAAAAAGTAACCCTAAGTGCATATTCTGCATAAGCTAAAAAAATATCAACTGTATCTCCTACTGCACGAAAATTACCCCGTTCAAAATTATCACCAGAGCGCGTGTACAAGTTTTCGACTAACCTAAATAAGAATTTATTACGCGGAATTGTTTGACCAACTTTTAAATGTATAATACTGTTTTTAAACTCCGTTGGGTTTCCAATTCCATAGATGCACGAAACCGATGCAACTACAATAACATCCCTTCTACCAGATAACAATGCTGATGTTGCTCGAAGCCTTAATTTTTCAATCTCGTCATTGATTTGAAGGTCCTTTTCTATGTATGTTCCGGTAACAGGAAGATAAGCTTCTGGTTGGTAATAATCGTAATACGAAACGAAATATTCAACGGCATTTTCTGGAAAGAACTGCTTGAATTCTCCATAAAGTTGAGCTGCCAGTGTTTTGTTATGAGATAATACGAGCGTAGGCCTGTTCAATTGTTCAATGACATTCGCAACAGTAAAGGTTTTTCCACTTCCCGTTACACCCAATAAAGTTTGATGCGTGATACCGTCATTCAAACCTGCAACGAGTTGAAGAATTGCATCGGGTTGATCGCCTGTTGGTTTAAATGGTGATTCAAGTTTGAATTTCACTTTGTAAAAATACAAACTAATGCAATTATGTTCTGTTGCTTTCGTATATTTGCTTGAATACGGGAAATTTATAAGCCAATTTTTCCGTTTAAGGGGATGTAGCTCAGTTGGCTAGAGCGCTTGACTGGCAGTCAAGAGGTCGTCGGTTCGAGCCCGATCTTCTCCACGAGTTAAGTGAAAAAATTAGTTAAGAATAAAGTTGTTCGGAGATCTTCTTTGTTTATCTCTGGCATCGCAACAGGCCTCATGGCATTTTTTGTTGCACCATTTTTTTATTCTGAGAACTCGGCCTCACCAGAACATAAACAAACCAAGAAGCCTAAAGGTAACGACAGGTACCCATTTGGCATAGACATTAGCGAATACCAAGGAATAATTGATTGGGTAGAAGTAAAGGATTCCTACCATGATGTCAGGTATGTTTTAATGCGCTCTTCTATGGGAATCGATGGCAAAGACAAGTTTTTTGAACGAAATTGGAGTTACACGAAACAATTGGGTTTCATCCGTGGAGCGTACCATTTTTATCGACCAAATGAAGATGCTGAGGCTCAATTCAGAAATTTTGTGGAAACAGTAGCTTTAGAAAAAGGCGACTTATTTCCAGTTTTAGACGTAGAAACTCCGAGTAGAAAAGGAGACAAGCATCTCGTAGAAGGAGTAAACAAGTGGCTTCAATTAGCGGAAAAGCATTTTGGTGTAAAACCAATTCTTTATACCTACAAAAACTTCTATAACGAGCGTTTAACCGGAAAAGTCGTAGGATATCCCATTTGGGTTGCAGCCTATACTGAAGGAACAGATTTATCAATGATAGATCATGTTTTTCATCAGTATTCTGAGAGTGAACGTGTAAGTGGTATTCGGACTAAAGTAGATGCTAACGTATTCAAGGATAGCGTTAATACGCTTGAAAATTATTGTTTTAAATAATTAAACGTAGATTATTGTCCAACCGAACAATAAAGCCAAGAGAGAAACGGAAAGAACAATTTGTTGACTCCAATTTAACGCAATGATTGGAGCATTTTCCTCTTTTTTAAGCAGTGTCATGGCAATTTTAAGGTAAATGTATACACCAATTGCTGAATTAATCAATGCAAAAGAAACCAACCACATATGTTGTTCAAACGCCTGGTAAAAAACCATTGCTTTTCCAAAAAATCCGGTCATAGGAGGAATTCCCGCAACAGATAAAAGGGCAACTATACCAACAACTCCAATAAGGGGATTTTTATACCCTATTCCAGATAAGGAAACTAATTTATCTTCGTCATTGTTGGCTAATGAATTAATCGTCATTAAGGCAACCACTGAAAAACTATAACCTATCATGTAAACTAAAAGCGCTTCGGATTCACTAGAAAATGTGAGCACTGCCATCAGCGCGTATGCGCCGTTTGTAACACTTGAAAAAGCCATTAAGCGTTTAAAGGTGTCTTGGTTCAACGCTGATAAATTTCCAATAAACATTGAAATAAAAATGACGATTACAATTAGCATAGACCAGAACGTTTCAACACCAGGAAACATCATTCCAAATAAGCGGTAAAAAGCATAAATTCCGATAAGTTTTACGACTGAGGACATATAGGACATAAATACGGAAGGTGTACCTTGATAAACATCTGCTACCCAAAAATGAAATGGAAATGCACCTACTTTGAATAACATAGCAGCTAGCATGAATAAAACACCCACGAAGAACATAGAAGGCAGTTGGTCAGTAAACAACACACTTACAAATCCAATTTTCTCTACATCAAATGTTCCAACTGTGCCATATACCAACGCAATTCCAAAAAGTAATAGGGCCGTAGCAAAGGAACCAAGGTAAAAATATTTAAGTGCTGCTTCAGACGAGGATGCCGATTTTTTCTTGGACCCGGCTAAAACGTATAAGGGTATCGATAGAATTTCAATTCCTAAGAAAAACATGAATAAGTCTGTAAAGCCAATCAAACATAAACCTCCACTTAGCGAGAACAACATTAAAGCAGAAAAATCACCAATGGTCGCAGACTCTTCCATAAAATGTTTGTAACCACTTAGGATTATTACTCCTGTAAGCGTAATGGCAAGATTTAAAAATTGAATGTTTCCATCATTGAAGTCAAGCACATGATATTTTTCATTAAGGAAATACCATTCGTAGTTTTGCACCAATGCTCCCACCAACAACCCAACAATAGATACCAAAAGAACCAATGTAGGTTTTTTCATGATTCCAAGAAATAATGAAATCAATGCAGAAATAAATATGATTACAATCGCCTCCATCTTTTTTAGCTGTTATTTTGTACAATTAGTGTCAGTTGCTGTGCGCTTTCCTTGATAAGATCCCCGATTAAATAAGGAGCTAAACCGAAAACGAGTGCTAGTATTCCCAGAACGCAGAAAACCAACCATTCATTCCAGGTTAAATCGGTAAATTGTGTATTTTCCTTATGACCAGACATTGTTATTTGGTATGCTCTGAACATATATACAGCGCCAAATACTAAGGTGGAGGCTGCTAAAATACCTAGCGATAGTTTGAATTCGGAAATTTCTCTTAATAATAGAAATTCACCAATAAATCCTGCACTGAAAGGAATGGATACGGAGGCGAAACTAATAATCATGAACCAAAATGCAAACTTAGGAGCTTTTTCAGCAATTCCTCCCATTTGTGTTATGTCCTGCGTGCCTGTTCTGCTTATTAAAATCTCTGCCACTAAGAATAATCCTATCGATAAAATACTGTGATTGATGAGTTGAATCATACTGGCTGTAAGTGCATTCTGAGAGAAAAGCATGATGCCAGCGGCAATTAATCCGAGGTGAGATATTGATGCATATGCGAAAATCTTCTTTATATCTGTTTGTTTTATTGCAATTACGCCTCCGTAAATAATACCCAAAACTCCAAGAATAATAACGATCCATCGCATGCATTCAAGACCTTCAGGAGCCAACGGAATCATCCATTTAATCATCCCAAATAGAGCCATTTTCAACATGAGGGCAGAAAGCAACATCGTACCTGCCATTGGAGCAGTTGAGTAAGTGTTAGGTTGCCACGTGTGGAATGGAAATAATGGAATCTTTATGGCGAATGCCAACATGAATCCAGACATTATCCAGAATCCTTCTTTTTCTGTTAAGTTCGCTGCAATTAAATCACCATAGGAAAAACTATGTGCGTGTTGTTTCAACCAAATCAACGACAACAACATGGCCAAAGAACCAAGCATTGTGTAGATAAAGAATTTTACAAGCGTGGTATAATTACCGTTTCCAAACCAATATAAGATTAAGAAAATTGGAATTAAAGTAAATTCCCAAAAGATATAGAAGAGAACCCCGTCACCAGCTAAAAAAACACCAAATAGACCTGTTTGCATAAAGAATGCGAGGGCATGAAATAAATTTGATTGACTTGAATCTCGGTTGTAATTACTTAAGAAAATGAGTGGAAAAGAAAATGCAGTGAGTAGCAACATTAACAAAGAAATTCCATCATAATGTAAAGTAAAGGTTAATCCGAAGGGAATTTCTGAGTCACATCGATACAACTCAATCCATGTCCCTGGAATGTAATCCATTAGATGAATACAAGTCAATATAACAGGAATAATACTTCCGATGAGTCCAAAAAAACGAATATTATTTTTTGGGACTAAAAAAGAAATTAATCCTAACGCAAAAGGTATAATTAGTAATTCCAAAACTTAAAGTAATAAAGTGAATATCCTACAAATAAAATAACTCCGACAATCATAAAGTACAAATAGTTAGATAGCATACCTGTTTGAATTTTTCTAACTTGATTCCCACCAATTTGTATTCCCGAGGTTAATTTCAATATTGAATCATAAAGTAAATTTTTATCCACAATCATTAACAGGCGGGCAGAAATAAACTCTGTTGGTTTTACAAAAAGGGCATTGTATAATTCATCTATATAAAGTTTGTTGCTCGACCATTCAGCCCAACCTTTAAATTGTTGCTCCTTAGATATCGGATAATTAGTTTTAGCATAAACTGAATAGGCCCAAAAAATTAGAGATAATGTTATCAGAGTGGTTCCAATCATAATGCCAATGGCTGTTCCGTCTTCAAGATGATGAGGATGCACCAATGCAAGACCTAAGGTGGTTTCTTCAAGGAAATGATTCATCCAATGTGCATGATCACCAGCTAGGAAAGAAGGTAAATTTAGCGCACCTCCAATTACAGATAAAATAGCAAGAACTATAAGTGGTAGCGTCATCAACGAACCTGATTCATGAAGGTGTTTTTCTGTGTGACTATCCCCACGAAATGTTCCATGGAAAACCAAAAAATACATTCTAAACATATAGGTAGTTGTCATGGCAGCCGCCAGCACCATCAAACCAAAAACAAGGTACCCATGACCGAAAGCTGCTGCAAAAATTTCGTCTTTCGAGAAAAAACCCGATAAAAAAGGAAACCCTGAAATTGCGAGTGTTCCTACCAAAAACACCAGATGAGTGGTTGGCATATATTTTTTCAAACCACCCATTTTTGTAATGTCTTGCTCGTGATGATTTGCATGTATCACGCTTCCAGAACCAAGAAACAACAAGGCTTTAAAAAAGGCATGTGTTGTGACGTGAAAAAGAGCAACGGTGTAGGCTCCAAGACCTAGTGCAACAAACATAAATCCTAATTGAGAAACTGTTGAATAGGCCAATACTTTCTTGATATCATTTTGCTTCATCGCTATGAAGGCGGCTACTAATGCAGTTGCTAAGCCTATAAATAAAATGATATGTTGTGTGAAAGGGGCTAATTCGAACAAGAAGTTTGAGCGGATCGTTAGGTAAATTCCTGCAGTCACCATGGTAGCAGCGTGAATTAAAGCAGATACTGGTGTTGGACCTGCCATCGCATCAGGTAACCAAGTGAATAATGGAATCTGAGCACTTTTTCCTGTTGCTGCAAGAAATAAAGAGAGTGTTACTGAAATCATGAAGACAGAATCTTTTTGAAATTCACCTAGAATGGTTGCAATGCCTATTTGATCGTAGTTCAGCGTCCCAAATTTTCCTAAAAGTAAAAAGCAGGCCACCAATAAACCCAAATCACCGATTCGATTCATTATGAATGCTTTTCTCGCAGCCAAACTGTTTTCCATACCTTTTATTTTATCGGCATAATGAAAACCAATGAGCAAGAAGGAACAAACTCCAACGCCCTCCCAGCCGAAAAACAACATCATGTAGTTATCGCCAAGAACAAGAATTAGCATGGAGAATACGAATAGATTTAGGTAAGTAAAGAATTTGTAAAATCCTTTATCATCATGCATATAACCAATAGAGAAAATGTGAATTAATGAACCAATTCCAGTAATAATCATGGTCATCCAAAGCGAAAGGCTATCTAATTTAAATCCGGCATCCAAACGAAAAGAATCCATTTCTAGCATCGTGAATGCATGCACGTGAATGGGTTTGTCAAAAGATGCAAAGATACTTGCTGCCGTTAGGAAAGGTATGGCCACCATCAAAGTGCCAATGGTGCCAATTAATTTTTCAGAAAGCTTTTTCCCAAAAATTCCATTAATTGCAGCACCCGCTAACGGAAGTAATAAGATGAGGTATAACAACTGTTCGTTCGTCATGTTAGTTTTTTAATTTTTTAAACATATCGACATCGATGCTCCTTAAGTTTCGAAATGCCATTAAGATGATGGATAGACCTACAGTAGCTTCTGCGGCGGCAACAACAACGATAAAGAACACAAAAATATGAGCATCACCTTGACCGAAAAAGTTGGCAAATGAAACCAACAGTAAATTCACTGAATTCAACATTAGCTCAATGCACATTAGCATAACAATCATGTTTTTACGAATCATTAGTCCAACGGCACCGATGGTAAATAGGATAGGGCAGAGGAATAAATAAAAGTCTTTAGAAAACTCTGCATGTGAAATCAAAGCGGGCATCATATCTCTTCTGTATTTTGTTTTTCTCGTTTAGCCAATAAGACAGCACCGACCATGGCGGCTATAAAGAGTATTGATGAAACTTCAAATGGCACAATATATTTGGAGAACAAAAGTTGACCAAGATTTTGCACCAATCCTTCGTTTTGAATATCTGCAATTTGTTTCGACATTCCTTCAGGCATAGGAGGTAAAGTGGATTCCGCCAACGCAGCTAATAACACCAAAAGAAATGTTCCGCCTGCGAGTATAGCGGCCATTTGAGAGGCAAAAGTCATTCTCGGTTCACTCTCTTTATTCAAGTTAAGTAACATCAACACGAATAAGAAGAGTACCATGATTGCGCCGGCATAAACTATAATATTTACAATTGCCAAGAATTGCGCGTTCATCAAGACCATGTGACCTGAAATGAAAAAGAAAGTAATAACAAGATACATCACGCTTCTGATTGGATGAGAGCTCAAAATAACCATAAGTGCCGAACCAATTGTAAGGCCTCCTAGGATGTAAGAAATTAATTCATATGTCATACTGTTCCTCTTTTTCCTGTTGATTGCCTTTTTGTAATATCGATGCGTTGATCTATTTTTTCAACTAACATATCTTTACCATAAATAAATTCACCACGTTCATATTCAGTAGGAACTATTCTATCAGTTAAAAAGATAGCTTCTTTCGGACACGCTTCTTCACACAAACCACAAAAAATACAACGTAACATATTAATTTCATATGTTTCCGCATATTTTTCTTCACGGTACAAGTGCTCTTCTCCTTTTTTCCTTTCTTCGGCGACCATGGTAATAGCTTCAGCTGGACAAGCTACAGCACACAGACCACAAGCCGTACAATTTTCTCTTCCTTGTTCGTCACGTTTGAGTACATGCATTCCTCTGTAAACAGGGGCAAATACGCGCTGTTCTTCTGGGTATTTAATGGTCTTCCTTCGCTGAAACATGTGCTTTAGCGTTACCATCATACCATTAAAAATTGCAGGTAGATAAAGACTTTCTACAAACGTCATTGGTTTGTCAGAAACTACTTTTTTTCTATTTGATAAACTTTCCATAGCACTTTTTTAAAACCAGCCTTCGTTGAAAGCAATTACTAATCCGGTAATGAGCATATTAATTATTGCGATTGGGATCAATGTTTTCCATCCTAAATGCATCAATTGGTCAAAGCGGAATCTTGGTATAGTCCAACGTATCCACATGAACACAAAAATGAAAAAGAAAATTTTTGCAAAAAACGCTCCAACACATAGCACAGCTAAAAGATTACCGCTAAATGCATCCATCCCCGGGAAGTTATATCCTCCGAAGAATAACATGGCAATCAAAGCAGATGAAATAAACATCGCCACATATTCAGAGAACAAAAACAATCCCAATTTCATGGAACTATATTCCGTATGATATCCACCAATTAATTCAGATTCACATTCTGGTAAGTCGAAAGGAGCCCTATTCGTTTCTGCAAGTGAGCAAATGAAGAAAACTAAAAATGCCACAGGTTGGTACCAGATGTTCCAATCCATTCCATGTTGTCTGTTTACAATATCAGTCAAACTCAAACTACCAGACATTAGGACAATAGTAATTAATGAAATTCCCATGGCTAGTTCATAAGAAATCATTTGAGAAGAAGCACGAATGGCTCCGAATAAAGAATATTTATTATTTGAAGCCCATCCACCGATCATAATTCCGTATACGCCAATGGAAACTACCCCGAACATGTACAATACACCAATGTTAAAGTCAGTAACTTGAAGACTGATCGTTCTTCCGAACATCGTGATATCAGGCCCCCAAGGAATTATTGCTGAGGTAATAAGTGCTGTAAACATAGCGATACCTGGTCCAATTATAAATAACCATTTATCGGAGTTTTGTGGAATAAAATCTTCTTTTAAAAACATTTTAACACCATCAGCTATTGGTTGTAGAATCCCAAATGGTCCCGCTCTATCTGGACCAACTCTGTCCTGAATCCAAGCAGCTAATTTTCGCTCAAAATAAGTGGAATAAGCTGCAATTCCCAATGAAATAAGGAATAGGATTACAACCAAGACGAATTTTTCTATGATTAGTGCGTAGTCCATTAGTTGATTCGCTTAATTTTTGTATTCATTTTAGTTTCATACTTGCCTTGAGAAATAACAGAATGTCTGTCTACCACTCTTGGACCAGTTATTGTCCAATTGCTGACATCTTTTTTGTCAAATCGACAATCGTTACATATCCAAGCAGTTTTTCCATCGATATCTTCCACTTCTCCGTATTGATCTTTTCTTGAAGTAACTCTATAAATTTCATTTCCAAACATCCACAACACTGCTTTTCCGCTACATTTTTCACAGTTACATTCCCCCTCCATTGGCTTTAGAAACCAAACCCGACTTTTAAAACGAAATGTTTTATCAGTTAACGCTCCAACAGGACAAACGTCGATTACATTTCCTGAAAAATCATTATCAATGGCTTTTTCAATATAGGTTGAAATTTCGGCATGTTCGCCACGGTTTAGCACCCCGTGAACACGTTGATCAGTAAGTTGATTGGCTGTATGAACACATCTGTAACAAAGAATACATCTGTTCATGTGAAGTTTTATTTTATCACCGATATCAATTGGGTCAAATGTACGTCTTTCTTCTTCGTATCTTGTTTTTGCCTTTCCATGTTCGTATCCAAGATCTTGCAAATGACATTCTCCAGCCTGATCACAGATTGGACAATCCAGGGGATGGTTAATTAATAAAAACTCCACAACACCCGCACGATTTTCTTTAACGCGATCACTTGTTTTGTTTTTAATTACCATTCCGTCTGCTACTGGTGTAGAGCAAGAAGCAACTAATTTAGGCATCGGGCGAGGGTCAGCAGCAGAACCTGCTGCGACTTCTACCAAACACGTCCTGCATTTTCCTCCGGAAACTTCAAGTTTACTGTAATAACACATTGCTGGTGGAACTACTTCTCCTCCAATCTTGCGTGCAGCGTTCAGGATGCTTGTTCCTGCTTCAACTTCTATTTCAATATCGTCAATTGTTACTTTTACCATAGTTATGCTGTAACGGGTTCTTTACTTAAACCATAATTTCTTGTCACTGCTTCCTCACGATTTGTGACATGCCATTCAAATTCATCTCTAAAATGACGTATGGCAGCAGCCACAGGCCAAGCCGCGGCATCACCAAGTGGACAAATAGTATTTCCTTCGATTTTTTTATTTATTTCGGCAAGTAAATCGATGTCTCGCATATTGCCATTCCCATTTTCTAAACGGTAAAGAACTTTCTCCATCCAGCCTGTTCCTTCTCTACATGGGCTACATTGTCCACAAGATTCATGTGCATAAAACCTGGCAAAGTTCCACGTATTTCTTACAATACATTGATCTTCGTCGAAGACAATAAATCCTCCGGAACCAAGCATTGACCCCGTAGCAAAACCTCCATCAGATAAACTTTCGTAGGTCATGAGTCGATCTTCACCTGTTGCTGTTTTGGTAACTAAATAATGAGGCAGGATAGGAACTGACGATCCTCCTGGAACACACGCTTTGAGTTTTTTACCATTTGCTATTCCACGGCAATAATCGTCGCCATATATAAATTCTTCAACAGAGACGCCTAATTCAATTTCATAAACTCCCGGTCTTGCTAAATTTCCACATGCTGAAATCAACTTTGTACCTGTACTTCGGCCAATACCAATTCCAGCATACGCATCACCTCCTTCGTTTACGATTGGAACTACAGCAGCAATACTTTCCACGTTGTTTACAACGGTTGGGCAGCCCCACAAACCTTTTACCGCAGGAAATGGAGGTTTAATGCGAGGATTTCCTCTTTTGCCTTCTAAGGATTCAATCAAAGCTGTTTCCTCTCCGCAAATATATGCACCTCCACCTGGCATCACACGAAGGTCAAGGTCGTAACCTGAACCTTTAATATTTTTCCCTAAATACCCTTTTTCATAGGCTTCTGCAATTGCTTTTTCCAGGATATGCAAAATCCACATGAATTCACCACGTATGTAAATAAATGACATATTAGCACCAAGCGCATAACTTGAAAGTATCATTCCTTCTACCAATAAATGCGGGATGTGCTCCATCAAATAACGATCTTTAAAGGTTCCCGGTTCTGATTCATCAGCATTACAAACTAAATACCTCGGAACTCCTTCGGGTTTTGCTAAAAATGACCATTTCATTCCGGTAGGAAATCCTGCACCTCCTCTACCTCGCAGGCCTGATTTTTTCACTTCTTCCACAACCTCATCAGGGCTCATAGATTTTAGTGCTTTATCAACAGCGCGATAGCCACCATTTTTTTGGTAAACTTCAAAGGTTTCAATTCCTGGAACGTGTGCGTTTTCGAGTAGTAACTTTCTTCCTTTCATGACTAGTTAGTTTCCAAGGTTCCGTTTCTCATTGCATCAAGCAAATCGTCAACTTTTTCTGGTGTTAGAAATTCGTAGTTTTTATAATGACATTGTAGCATAGGACCATATCCACAAGCACCAAGACATTCTGCAGTTTTCAGCGTAAACAATCCGTCAGAGGAAGTTTCACCAACTTTAATGTCTAATTTTTTTTCAATGTGTTCAATTATTTTGTCACTTCCTACAAGCATACATGGCCCTGTACGACAAACTTCAAGTACATATTTACCTGTTGGATCTAAATGGAACATAGTATAAAAAGTTGCAACTTCATATACTTCAATTGGGGTTATATTGAGTAATTCAGCAACATAATCCATGGTTTCTATACTCAACCAACCGCCAAGTTCACTTTGCGCCATATGCAACACGCGAATCACAGCAGTTTTGTGTTTACCCTCCGGAACATTAGTCATCAATTCTTTAACCTTGGCTAATGAAGACTCACTAAATTCTAATCTTTCTCCTTTTCTTTTTGAAATATCTACGTGTGTTTTCATCTTATGCGTCTAATTCTCCTGCAATTATATTCATACTACTTAACGTCAATACAGCGTCACTTATACTTGATCCAGTAATCATTTCAGGGTATGCTTGGTAGTAGATAAAACATGGCCTTCTGAATTGAAGTCTGTATGGCGCTCTTCCGCCATCGCTGATCAAATAGTAACCAAGCTCACCATTACCTCCTTCAACTGCATGATAAACTTCACCGGTTGGAATTTCAGTTTCACCCATCACAATTTTAAAGTGATAGATTAACGCTTCCATATTGTTGTATACATCCTCTTTCGGTGGAAGATAAAAATCCGGAACATCACCTTTGTAAGATCCTTCAGGTAAGTTATTATAGGCTTGTTCAATAATGCGTAAACTTTGTCGAATTTCCTCTTGACGCACCATGAATCTGTCGTATGTGTCACCATTAACTCCGACAGGAATAATGAAATCAAAATCTTCATAAGACGAATAAGGCTTCATTACGCGAATGTCGTAATCAATTCCTGTAGCTCTTAAGTTGGGACCTGAAAATGAATAATCTAATGCACGTTGAGCGGAAATCGGTCCAGCACCTTTGGTTCTGTCCATAAAAATTCTGTTTCTCGCTAACATGGAATCAAATTCTTCAAATTCTTTAGGAAACGTTTTAAGAAAAGTTTTCAATTTTGCGTGAAATTCAGGAGAAAAGTCTCTTTCAAAACCACCAATTCTACCAATATTAGTTGTCAATCGAGCACCGCAAACTTCTTCGTATAGTTCATAGATTTTTTCACGCTGATTGAACGGATAAAAGAAACTAGTCAAGGCACCGGTATCAACTCCAACAACTGAGTTACAAATCAAATGGTCAGCGATTCTCGCTAGCTCCATAATGATAACCCGCATGTATTCAACTCTTTTTGGTATTTCCGCACCAATCAATTTCTCAGCGGTCATATGCCAACCCATGTTGTTAATCGGTGAAGAACAATAATTTAATCGGTCGGTAATGGGCGTAATTTGGTTAAAAGGTCTTCTTTCAGCTAATTTTTCAAAGGCACGATGAATGTACCCAACGGTTTGTTCTGACGACAGTATTTTTTCACCATCTACTTTTAAAATATTCTGAAAAATACCATGGGTTGCGGGATGGGTTGGTCCAAAATTAATGGTGGCGATGTCTCCATCTATTGTTTCTTTTGAGTCAAAGAAACTTGGTGCCGCTTTAGTCTTTTCTTGTCTGATATCTTTCATAGCTTAAAATCTTCCAAAGAATCTATCGTCTTTATCTTCACGCGTATCATCTTCCAAATGATATTCCTTGCGCATTGGGAAATAATCCATGGAATCTTCGTTTAAAATTCGTCTTAAGTTGGGGTGATTAATAAATCTAACACCAAAAAAATCATAGGTTTCTCTTTCCAACCAATTCGCTCCTGTGAAAATATCTGTAATGGTATCAATTTCCGGGTTATCGATAGAAAGATTAGTTTTCACACGAATACGTTGGTTATGCTTCCAACTGTGCAAATGATACACCATACATAGTTCTTCACTAGGTTTATCCGGATAATGTATTGCTCCAAGTAAAGTTAAATAATTGAAGGAAAGCGCTTCATTTGATTTCAAAAATCCGATGCATTCATGAATTTGACTGGCGTTTATTGTAAACGATGGTTCGTCTGCAGAATAGTCGAAAATGGCATTTGGAAATTTTTCCACAATGGACGATTCCAATGTATGTTTCAATGTATCATTCATCGTCTTTCAGTTCGATATTGTAATTTTTCATTAAATGCTTATACTCATCGTTGTATCTTCTTCTGAGTGATTCCGTTTTTACCAATTCGTGAATTTTCATTACACCATCTATAATTTGTTCTGGTCTAGGTGGACATCCGGGAACATAAACATCAACTGGGATTATTCTGTCGATACCTTGCAATACAGAATAAGTATCAAAAATACCACCCGAGGAAGCACAAGCTCCAACAGAAAGGACCCATTTCGGTTCTGACATTTGTTCGTAAACTTGTTTTAATACGGGGCCTAACTTTTTTGAAATAGTACCGGCAACAATTAATAAATCAGCCTGCCTGGGTGAGAAGGACATTCTCTCCATACCAAAGCGCGAAAGATCATAACTACTCCCCATGGTGGCCATAAATTCTATTCCACAACAAGAGGTTGCAAATGGCAAGGGCCACATTGAATTAGCTCTCGCCAAACCAACTGCTTTATCCAAGGTCGTTAATTGATAACCTTCCCCGTTAATAGCTTCTAAGTTTTCTATTTTTCCCATTCTAAAGCTCCTTTTTTAAATACGTACAAGAATCCGATTAAAAAGAATATTACAAAAAGTATAACAGCTAGAAGCCCTTCAAGTTCTAATTGATAAAAATTTACTGCATACGGATAAAAGAAAATAACTTCCACATCGAATAAAACAAATAAAATGGCGGTCATGAAATAGCGTATAGAAACAGGAAAACGAGCATTTCCATCTGATTCTATTCCACACTCAAAATTCTCTTCTTTATTTTTTGTTTTGATCCGCGGGGTAAGAACGTGTGTTACAAATAAGGTGAAGACAACAAAACCACCTGCGACAATAAATTGAAGGATTAGTGGGAAGTAATCGTGACTAGTAGATAGTTGTTCCATGTGCTAAGTTACTGTTAATAAAACTTTTACAAATTAGAAGGTTTTTAAGTTGTTTTCCTACTTTTAATGTGCAACCGCAAATTTACATTCTACTTTCAATTAATCAATCTTTTTTTTCATAAATTTCAGTTCTGACGCTTATTTAAAATAGTTCCAATTTTGAAAATCTTAAGTAATAGTAAAAAAAATGACCGTCCGAAGACGGTCATTCGTATAGAGACACTTCGCGCTATCCGAAAATAATCGGGAAGAACGAAATGGAAAAGAGCCCGAAGGCTCTTGTAATCCTACATCATACCTGGCATTCCGCCTCCCATTCCTGCCATTGCCGCTGCAGCAGCTCCTGCTTCTTCCGGTTGATCAGCAATAACACATTCAGTCGTTAAAAGCATAGATGCTATGGATGCTGCATTTTCAACTGCAATACGTGTAACCTTGGTTGGGTCGATAACCCCTGCCTTGTAAAGTTTTTCGTAAGTTTCAGTTCGAGCGTTGTATCCAAAATCATCTTTCCCTTCTCTAACTTTTTGAACGATTACAGCGCCTTCACCTCCTGCGTTTGCGATAATTTGACGAAGTGGTTCTTCAGCCGCTCTTTTCACAATTTGAATTCCAGTCTCTTCATCTTCATTTTCACCTTTCAATTTATCTAAAGATTCAATTGCTCTGATTAAAGCAACACCTCCACCTGGCACTATTCCTTCTTCTACAGCTGCTCTTGTGGCTGCTAGCGCATCGTCAACACGGTCTTTTTTCTCTTTCATTTCAACTTCTGTAGCTGCCCCAACATATAGAACAGCAACTCCACCTGCTAATTTTGCAAGTCGTTCTTGAAGTTTTTCACGATCGTAATCGGATGTTGTTGTTTCGATTTGAGCTTTTATTTGTTGAACGCGAGAGGTAATGTCTGCTTTTTTACCTTTACCATTGATGATAGTTGTGTTGTCTTTATCTATCTCAATCTTAGCTGCAGAACCTAACATATCCATTGATACATTTTCCAAGGTCATTCCTCTTTCTTCAGAAATAACCATACCTCCAGTAAGAATAGCGATATCTTCTAACATAGCTTTTCTTCTATCTCCAAAACCTGGAGCTTTGACTGCGGCAACTTTTAATGAACCTCTTAATCTGTTGACTACTAATGTTCCAAGCGCTTCACCATCAACATCCTCGGCAATAATTAAAAGTCCTTTTCCTGCTTGAACAACAGGTTCAAGAATTGGAAGAAGTTCTTTCATACTTGAAATTTTCTTTTCCGAAATTAGAATTAATGGATTCTCCATTTCTGTAATCATTTTCTCAGCGTTCGTGACGAAATAAGGAGAAAGATAGCCTCTGTCGAATTGCATTCCCTCAACAGTTTTCACTTCAGTTTCTGTGCCTTTAGCTTCTTCTACGGTAATTACACCATCATTACCAACCACTTTCATCGCTTCTGCGATAAGCGTACCGATAGTTTCGTCGTTATTAGCAGAAATCGATGCAATTTGCTTAATTTTTGAATTATCAGAACCAACTTCTTTTGATAACTTCTTCAAATTTCTAACAACTTCAGCCACGGCTTTATCAATTCCACGTTTTAAGTCCATTGGATTTGCGCCTGCAGCCACATTTTTTAGTCCTGCATGAATTATGGCTTGAGCAAGTACGGTTGCAGTAGTAGTTCCGTCTCCAGCAATATCGGCTGTTTTTGAAGCAACTTCTTTCACCATTTGCGCTCCCATATTTTCGAATGCATCTTTCAACTCGATTTCTTTCGCAACAGTAACACCATCTTTCGTTACATGAGGCGCACCGAACTTTTTACCGATAACTACATTTCTGCCTTTTGGACCAAGCGTTACTTTAACAGCATTTGCTAATGCGTCAACACCTCTTTTTAATTTCTCTCTTGCTTCAACATCGAAATAAATATCTTTTGCCATTTTTTTTTTTTAGATTTAAGGTTAATTAAAAAATTCCATAAATATCTGATTCACGCATGATCAGAAAGGTACTTCCATCGATTTTAATCTCTGTACCTGAATATTGACCATAAAGAACGGTGTCTCCTTTTTTTACGGTCATGGGTTCGTCTTTTTTACCAGTCCCAGCGGCTACAACAGTCCCTTTTAAAGGTTTCTCTTTTGCCGTATCTGGAATGATAATTCCGCTAGCGGTTTTTTGTTCTGCTGGCGCAGGTTCTATCAGAACTCTGTCTGCCAAGGGTTTGAATTTAACTGACATATAATATGAATTAATTTTAAAATTTGAACTCGTTTTTGACTAATACCATGCCATCTCGAAAGGCAGGACATTTTTTCAATTTTTGGTATTTTTTTAAATAAAAAATGTCAGTATCTGTGACATACTGACATTTAAAAATGGTATAAATCAAAGTTACTTTGCAGGTTGTTGCTGCTGTTGCTGTTGACCTCCTTGGGGTGCGCCACCTTTTTGTTGCTCTTGCTTAGCAGGTTCTTCCACCACTGGTTTTTCTTGACGTATAGTTGTTAAAATACTGGCAACGACAATTACTCCAGCCAATGACCAAGTAAGTTTTTCGATAAATTCTGTTGTTTTTTGAACACCCCCTAATTGGTTTGCCGCGCCAAAATCGGAACTTAATCCTCCACCTTTGGAATTTTGAACATATACTACTAAAATCAATAGTATGCTGGCTAAAATTGTAAGAGCTGATAAAATGAAATCCATGACTTAATTAATTTTCTTTTTGATTTGTTTTATTTGGGTTGCAAAGTAAGTCTTTTTTTCTGGATAAATCAAACTTAATTGCTCATAAACATATATTGCCTTGGGGAAATTTCCTTGTAGTTCAAAAATTTTCGCCAATGTTTCACTAACTGGCATTTTTTGTTCATCAAGGCTTTCTTTTGCTTTTTTACTAGGAGAATAGAATTCTTTTTTCGGGCGATCAATGCGCTCTATGATAGGAATTTTTTCCTCAATTTCGTCGACGGACTGAATTGTTTCAGTTGTAAAATTCAACCATTGGGTGAAAGAAAATTCTCCTGTCAATTCATTTTTATCGGATGTAGAAACTAACTTTTTAAGCGGTACTTGCTGCTTTTGTTCGTTTAAATTTGATTCTTCATTTTTAGCAGATTTAAGTTCATCCTTTTTTTCTGAGTCGATGAGTTGTTTTTCATTTTCAATTATATAACCAGCTTGGGCAGCTCCAGCTTGAATTAATAATTCTACCTCGTCAATTTCTTCTGTTGACACAACTTCCTCAACTTGTATATCTTCAGTCGAATTTTCGATTGGTGAATCTATTTCTTGAGTTTGTTCATCTAAAGATTCAATTTTAGCATCTTCTTCACTTTCTTCCTCTGTTTTGCCTCCTTTCAGAATTTCCATTGGAATTACAGATGGCTCAATTTCAATTTCTTCTGCTTTCTCGAATTCTGTCTCTTTAACAAGTGTGTATAAAACTGTTCGATCTGTAATGCGAATAGCAAGTCGGTTTAGTTCTTCTTGAAACCTTAAATCTCCTTTTGCATTTAAAGATTTGAGATATAAAAGAGCGAGCGAGGTTGAGAAAGGAAAATGAGCAACTGCCTCTTTAAGTTCGCTTGGGTCAATCCTGTTTAACTCCAAAGGATTAGTAAATAATTGTTGTATTTCTTGTTTAGAGATCATTTACCAATTTCCTAAAAGTTTATTAATTAAGTCCTGTGCTAATTGTGTATTAATATCCTCAAGCAACTGATTTTCCACAGATGCTAAATTTGTTGAAGCATTGAAATCTGCAAATCGTGTTGCGGTTAGATTCATGGTTTCTGTCTTTGGAGCGCTAATATTAATATTAAATTGAACACCAATTGTCAATCTGTTCTGAGCCGCGCTATTATTATTTTGAATTGCGATAGGCATTACTTGATAGTTATTAATAATACCTTCGATGTAAACTTCCCCACTTCCTGTTGTTGTATTCAGCGAAAGTCTCGTGTTATTCTGAATAGCATCTTTTAAATCTTCTGTTAGTTTAGCAGTATAACTCAAAGGGCAATTTGGGGCACTAGATTCTAGTGTTTTGATTGAAAATGACTTCCATTCTTCAGGAGTGCTACCCGAATCTTTTAATGAAATACTCATGGATTTACACCCTGAAATTAGAATAAGCAGTATGATTAATTTCCAAGCCTTCATCTACAAAAAACCTAAGTTAAACTCTTTAATTTTTCGATATAAGGTACGCTCAGAAATACCAAGCTCTGCGGCTGCATATTTTCGTTTTCCCCTGTGTTTTTCGAGTGCCTTTTTAATTAATTCTTTTTCACGATCTTCTAGTGACAAGGATTCTTCAAATTCTTCATGATGCTCAAAATTGTCAACAGGCTTTGTAATACTGATTTGGTGATCACTTAAAGTTGGTAAAGCCCGACTCGTTTCATAGGAGGATAACCCATTGGTCTGAACCTCACTGTAAAACCTATTAAGTACTTCCGTTTGGTCTGCATTTAAAGGAACTCCTATGCCTTGTGTCAGCACCTCTAGCACGAGTTTTTTTAAATCAGTTAGATCTTTTTTCATGTCAAAAAGAAACTTATACATTAATTCTCTTTCTGAAAAATTTTCCGCGTTTGCTTGGGATTGGAGTATTGGAACTTTTTCTGTTGGTTTAGGAAGATATGATGCCAACATGTATTCGTCTATTTCACGTGAAGTTTCAATAACTGATAATTGCTCAACCAGGTTTTTTAACTGACGAATATTTCCTGGCCAACTGTATTGCGAGAGTAAAACCACAGCCTCATCTGTTAATTTTACTGCAGGCATTCTGTATTTATCGGCAAAATCGTGCGCAAACTTTCTAAACAGAAGGTGAATGTCCTCTTGTCTGTTTCTCAATGCAGGAAGTTGAATTGGCACAGTGTTTAGTCGGTAATATAAATCCTCTCTAAATTTTCCTGAAGCGATGGCTTGATGCATATTCTCATTGGTTGCAGCTACCACACGAACATTTGTTTTAATGACCTTTGAGGATCCCACGCGAATAAACTCACCCGTTTCTAATACTCTCAGTAATCTAACTTGCGTTTGCATGGGTAGTTCAGCTACCTCATCTAAAAAAATAGTTCCACCGTTTGCCACTTCGAAATACCCTTGTCTGCTTCCACTTGCCCCGGTAAACGAACCTTTTTCGTGTCCAAATAATTCTGAATCAATCGTTCCCTCTGGTATTGCGCCGCAATTCACTGCAATATATTCCTTATGTTTTCTTGCGCTGAGTTGGTGTATCACTTGAGGGATTATTTCCTTTCCCGTTCCACTTTCTCCTGTTACTAATACCGATATATCTGTTGGTGCAACTTGAATCGCCACTTCAAGTCCACGATTGAGTAATGGAGAATTTCCAATTATTCCGAAACGCTGTTTAACTTGTAGAACATTCATTTTTAAACGTATTGTTCAATTTTACCTAGTAAAGTGGCAGAAGTACATTCTTCAATCCTGACCATAACATAGTTTCCTTTCGTCGCGTTTTCTTTAGGGAAAACAACCATGGAATTACGTCCGTTTCTCCCACAATAGAAATCTTCAGAGCGCTTGGATGGACCTTCTACTAATACTTTTTGAAGCGTCCCAACTTGTTTCTGATGCGATTTCAACGAATGTGAGAGCTGTTTTTCAATAATTTCATTCAATCTTTGACCTTTGACATCTTCTGGTACGTCATCTTTAAATCTTCGTTCGGCCAAGGTTTTTGGTCTTTCCGAATATTTGAACATATAGGCAAAATCGTATTGAACACTTTCCATAAGTGATAGCGTATCTTGATGTTCTTCGTCCGTTTCTCCACAGAAACCAGTGATTATATCTGTTGAAATTGCACAATCGGGAATGATTCTTTTAATTGCGTCAATTCGTTCCAAATACCATTCTCTGCTGTATCCTCGGTTCATTCGGTACAAAACATTTGTGTTTCCGGATTGCACTGGAAGGTGAATGTAGGGACAGATATTTTCATATTTAGACATAATTTCTAATACTTCATCCGTCATATCCTTAGGATGAGATGTGCTAAAACGAACGCGAAGTAGAGGAGAAACCAAGGCCACTTTTTCCATTAACTGTGCGAAATTAGTTGTTGGAAGTGAGGGGTCTTTAATTTCACCTTTTGAAGTAATGTTCCATCGGTAGGAATCAACATTTTGGCCTAATAAAGTTACTTCACGGTATCCTTTTTCGAATAAATCTCTGCATTCCTCAACGATGGTTTGTGGGTCTCTGGATCGTTCTCTTCCTCTAGTAAATGGAACTACACAAAAAGAACACATATTGTCGCATCCGCGCATGATCGTTACAAAGGCGCTAATTCCGCCTTGATCAAGTCGAACTGGTGAAATGTCAGCGTAGGTTTCGTCCCTTGAAAGTAGCACATTAACCGCTTTTTGACCGGTTCCGACCTCTTCAATAAGATTAGGTAAATCGCGATACGCATCTGGCCCGGCAACTAAATCGACAAGTTTTTCTTCCTCCAACAGCGACTTCTTCAACCGTTCCGCCATACACCCAAGAATTCCGACCACAAGCTCCGGATGATCTTCTTTCTTCTTTTTAAAGTCAGTTAATCGGTTGCGAACTCTCGTTTCAGCATTTTCTCGAATGGAACATGTATTTAATAGAATTACATCAGCTTCGTCAATATTTCGAGTTGTGGAAAAACCTTCGTTCGTTAATATGGATGCCACCACCTCACTATCTGAGAAATTCATTTGACAACCATAACTTTCAAGATAAAGTTTTTTGCCATCTGATTTAATTTCACCCACTGTTATCGCTTCTCCCTGTCTGCCTTCGTCTATTACTTTGTTTTCCACTTATTTTATAAAATTTAAGTACAAAAGTAAAGATTTACGAATGGCTGACAAAATGACATGGTTAATTTTTTTGATGTTTGTTAAAATATATCAAAACAAAATTCTTAACCATAGGTTAATAAGATAAGCTTGGCAAAAAACTAAAAAAAGTATTTGTTTTTTCCATTCAATTAACAATACATTTGTTCTCAAAAAATACTAAAATGGCAAAAAATCTTGTGATTGTGGAGTCCCCTGCGAAGGCAAAAACGATTGAGGGGTATTTGGGAAAAGATTTTGTGGTGAAGTCAAGCTTTGGACATGTTAGAGATCTAGCAAAAAAAGGACTTGCCATAGATTTGAGTAATTCATATGCCCCGGCATATGAAGTATCGGCTGACAAGAAACAAGTGGTTTCGGAATTGAAAAAATTAGCAAAAGACGCTGAAATAGTTTGGTTGGCGACTGATGAAGACCGCGAAGGAGAAGCCATCTCCTGGCATTTGTATGAAACCTTGGATTTAGCAAAGAAAGAAACGAAGCGAATCACTTTTAATGAAATTACCAAAAGCGCTATTTTAAAGGCCATCGAAAAACCGAGAGAAATAAATAAAGAATTGGTAGACGCACAACAAGCTAGACGTGTTTTGGATCGAATTGTTGGGTTTGAACTTTCGCCAATTTTATGGAGAAAGGTTCGTCCAAGTTTATCGGCTGGACGCGTACAATCAGTTGCCGTGAGACTCATTGTGGAAAGAGAACGAGAAATTGAAAAGTTCAATACTTCAGGCTTTTTTCGAATTAATGCCAATTTCAAATGTGCAAATGGTTTATTAAAAGCAGAATTAAATTCGCAGCTTTCAACCAAGGAAGAAGCACTTTCTTTGCTAAATTCTTGTGCGGATGCCACTTTTGTAGTTGACGATGTACAACAAAAACCTGCCACACGTTACCCGTCTGCACCTTTCACTACATCAACTCTTCAGCAAGAGGCGAGTTTAAAGCTAGGATTCTCAGTTACCAAAACAATGAGCGTTGCACAACGATTATATGAATCGGGAAGAATAACTTATATGAGAACAGATTCTGTAAATCTTTCCGAAACAGCCATGAATTCTGCTCGTCAAAGTATTGAAGGATTTTACGGTAATTCGTATTCAAAACCTACTAAATACACAACGAAATCGGCGGGTGCTCAAGAAGCTCACGAGGCAATTCGACCTACTGATTTTAATCAACAAACTACAACAGGAGATCGTGATGAACAACGCCTTTATGAGTTAATTTGGAAAAGAGCTATTGCAAGTCAAATGGCACCTGCTCAACTTGAACGAACAACAATTAAAATTACAGGTTTACCGAATGAAAATCAGTACTTTACGGCAAAAGGAGAAGTTGTTCAATTTGACGGTTTTCTCAAAGTTTATTTGGAATCGGTAATAGAAGATTCTGATGAAGAGGAGGACGACGCTCTACTTCCGAAAGTACAAATTGGTGAAACTTTAAAGAGAGATAAAATAACTGGTGTTGAGCGATTTACTCGACCGTCTTCACGATTTGTTGAAGCTTCTTTGGTTAAGAAATTAGAAGAACTAGGTATTGGGCGACCTTCGACATATGCACCAACTATTTCAACAATTCAGAAAAGGGGGTATGTAGAAAAAAACGAACGCGAGGGTGAAATTCGGAAGTATGCATTCCTTGAACTTTCAGGTAATCAAATTTCTGAAATAGAAAAACAAGAAACTACTGGAAAAGAACGAAATAAACTTTCACCAACAGATATTGGAATGGTGGTTACTGATTTTTTAACGCAGCATTTTGAGAGCATCATGGATTATCAGTTTACCGCAAAGGTGGAAGCTGAGTTTGATGAAATAGCTTCTGGAAATATAGGTTGGACATCAATGATTGATCAGTTTTATGTTCCATTTCATGTAAATGTTGAAAATACTTTAGAAACTTCCGAACGTGCTACAGGAGAGCGCTTACTTGGTGAGCATCCTAAAAGTGGAAGAAAAATCATTGCTCGAATAGGACGGTTTGGACCTATGATTCAAATCGGTGATGAAAAAGAAGATGGACTTAAAGCTGAATTTGCTTCGCTTCCTAAAAACAAAGCAATTCATACCATTACCTTGGAGGAAGCATTAGAATTATTCAAATTACCGCGTATTCTTGGAGAAAAGGATGGGGTTGAGGTTCGAGCAAATGCAGGAAAATTTGGGCCCTACGTTCAGTTAGGAAAAACTTTTGTTTCTATTCCTAAAGACGAAGAGGTCATGACGATAGATTTAGAACGAGCTTTAGTTTTAATCGCTGAAAAAGCACAAGCTGACGCAAGCAAGGTAATTAAAGAATTCTCGGAAAGAGACGATGTACAGCTGCTCAATGGAAAATACGGTGCCTATTTGAAGATTGGTAAGGATAATTTCAAGTTGCCAAAAGATAAAATAGCAGAGGAACTCACCTTAGAAGAATGTTTAGAAATTTCTGAAAATCAGAAATCAACAGGAAAAACCAAAAAGACATTTAAGAAAAAATAGTAGCTAAGATTAATTTATATCTTTGTGACATGAACGGCAGCGTAAATAAGGTGATTTTAATTGGTAATCTGGGAAAAGACCCTGAAATTAGAAGATTAGAAAATGGTGCTATGATTGCGTCTTTTCCACTTGCGACGTCCGAGGTTTTTACTGATAAGAACACAGGTGAAAAAAAGGAGATAACGGATTGGCATGATGTAGTGTTGTGGCGAGGGTTAGCTGAAATAGCCGAAAAATACATTAGAAAAGGAACAAAGATTTATGTGGAGGGAAAGTTGAAGAAACGATCTTGGCAAGATAAAGAAGGAAATACACGTTATTCTACCGAGGTGGTTGGTGACGATATTACAATCCTGAGTCGATTAGAAGGTAACGAACGAAACTCCCAACCTCCATATTCACAGGAAAATAGATCAAATCTACCATCTCCATTAACGGATTTGAGTGACAGTTCTGACGATGCTGCTCCATTTTAATTTATGACGACAACCGAACCTTCCAGTTACCTTCAAATTAATACTGTGTATGCATCACTTGATTCAACCACGTTAATCTATTTGTTTGTAATTCTTTTATTGTTGGTTGTCTCGGCATTGATGTCAGGATCAGAATCAGCATTTTTTAGTTTAAAACCATCTGACACGGATGAATTTAAAAAAGAGAATTCTAAAAATTCGGAGTTGATACTTTCAATGTTAGCAAAACCTAAGGAGTTGCTTGCTACGATTTTAGTTACAAATAATTTTGTCAATGTTGGAATTGTAATTCTCTCTACTATTGTTCTTGATGATGTTCTTCCATTCGAAAATACCACTCCTTTAATTCGATTTTTAACGGAAGTGGTGGGAATTACCCTTCTGATCTTAGTTTTTGGAGAAGTAGCTCCAAAGATATTTGCAAATTCAAATTCAAAGAAAGTAGTCACTCTAATGGCAACACCCCTGAATTTATTATCAAAAATACCACCGATATCTTGGCTAAAAATAGCATTGGTGAATTCTTCATTTTTTATTCAAAAATTGGGTAAACGCAATGAAAAAGTAAACAGTGATGACTTGGAACAAGCACTAGCTTTAACCAAAGATGAACGTACTTCGGAAGAAGATCACAAGATTCTAGAAGGTATAGTAAAGTTTGGAAAAACTGAATCTTCTGAAATAATGACACCGCGAGTCGAGGTTGAAGCTGTAGACAACGAAATGACGTTGAAAGAGGTTTTAGAATTTATTTTAGAAGCGGGATATTCCCGTATGCCAGTATATGAAAACCAACCGGATAATGTTATCGGAATTCTCTATATTAAAGATCTTCTAGCTCACACGGAAGATAAAGATTTTGAATGGCAGAGTGTAGTGAGAAAACCATTTTTTGTTCCTGAGAATAAAAAGATAAATGATCTTCTTCAAGATTTTCGAAAAATGAAAATGCACATGGCAATTGTTGTGGATGAATACGGTGGAGCTTCAGGTATCGTAACATTAGAAGATGTGTTGGAAGAAATTGTCGGGGATATCACTGATGAATTTGATGAAAATGAGGTGGTTTTTACCAAATTAGACGAAGACACATTCGTATTTGAGGGAAGAACTTCTATTAATGATTTTTGTAAGGTCCTTGAAGTTTCAAATGATACATTTGATGATGATCGCGGCGAAGCGGAAACGTTGGGTGGATTGTTAACTGAAAAGGCTGGAAGAATTTTGAAAAACAATGAATTTGTAAAAGTGGAGAATTTTAAATTTATTGTTGAATCTTCGGATAAAAGAAGGGTAAAAACAATTAAAGTTATCAAAGGAAATGAATAGTCTATCAATAATTCAGAAAGTTTTCTTTGTTTTACTTGCACTTTTAGTATTCTCGTGTAAAGAAGATTTTTCCATTAAACCTCCAGCTAAATTGCGTCTTGACTTTCCAAAACAAGAGTATATTGACTGGAGATCAGATGCAGGATTTTCAAGTCAACTTTCAAAGCACTACCAAGTTAATTGTCTATTCAACCGAGAAAAGGCAATTGATGTTGGAGATGTAGTGGTTGTTCGTCAAAATGTACTCAAAGGCAAAGGAGATGAATTGGGAAAAAAAATTACCTCTCTGGGAATTCCTATAGCCGGAAAAGTATTAGAATTGGTTAAAGGTGAAAAAGTCTTAGTGGAAATTGACTTGGGTGAAGAAGAAATTGAAATTTCCGGAGTGAAAAAAAGTAAGTTTAATTTACTCCTCTCGCGAAATGAGGTTAAGAAGATTAGTCAGTTTGAACCTTTTGACATTGTAGAAGAGGTTGCTATGGGAAATCTGCATGGCGATTTAATGATTCATTACAAAGCCATCACACGTGACGATTCTCTTAGTAACCTTACTAGATTAGTGGTTTCAAATGTTGAATCGCACAAATTTAAATCAGAGAGCATTGACAAAAAACCGATTTTGAATGCTGACAGAAAAATGTTTGGAATGTTCTATGAATTTGAAGGAGATATGGCCACAAGTTTTCAGTTTTATGTTACTGATTCTTTACAGCATTTTATTTGGGGCCAAGTCTTAATGGATTTTCAGGCCCTCGAAAAAGAGGGGATACCAACTGATTCCGAAACCAAATCGAGAATTCGCGATTACATTAGTAAAGATTTGGAGGTATTCATTGACTGTTTAAATTGGAGAAAATGAAATATATTTTGGGATTAGGATCTAATCTCGGAAATAAGTCACAAAACCTTAACGAGGCAATTTTTCAACTCGGTCAAAAAGCAGGTATTGTACGGGAAGTATCTTCATTTCACAAATCAAAACCTCATGGTTTTTCCTCTGAAAATAACTTTTTAAATTGCTGTCTTTTGATCGAAAGCCAATTAAAACCCGTAAAATTACTACGTGTTATAAAGAATATTGAAAAAAACATGGGCAGACAATACGTGAGGGAAGGTTATGAGGATAGAATAATTGACATTGACATTATTCTTTCAGAGAATAAATTTTCAAGTAAAATATTGAATATCCCTCACAAAAACTATCTTGAGAGAGATTTTGTATTATTCCCTTTGAGTGAATTGACAGATTTTCAGGAATTAAATACATTTATGAAGATTTCACAATTATTAAAATGACAGTTAAAAAAAATAATAGAAAATAAGTCAATCATATATTTTAGATATTATCTTTGCAGCTGTAAAATATGAAATATGAATAAATTAGTTGGATTTTTAGGTGGAGTATCGATAGTTTTAATGTCTGCTTCGTGCGATTTAGTTAAAGATTTCACATATACAGTGAATCCAAATCCACTTGAGTTAAAGGGTGACAGTGTTAAATTTTCAGTCAGCGTGAATGTGCCCGAAAAAGGATTGAAAAAGAAAGTACGTGCCGAAATCACCCCAAAATTGGGTTCTACTTCTTTAGGGACTTGGGTTGTTCAAGGTGAGAAAGTTACCGGAAACGGAACAACAATTTCATTCAAACCAGGCGGTGTTGCAACGTTTGATTTAACAATTGCTTATACGTCTGAAATGGAGGCTGCCGATTTAGTTTTAACAGGAAAAGTTTTTAAAGGTAAAAAAGAGAAGTCCAAAGAAGCTATTCCAGACACTAAAATTGCGGATGCTACTATCATTACTCAGTTGCTAGTTAATAAGTCTTTTAAAACTTTAACGATAGCGGACAACTTAAAGAGAACAAACGAAAAAACAGTTGAAGCAAAAATTAATTTTGATAGAGGTAAATCTGCAATTCGTCCAAACGAAATGAAAGATAAGGATGTTGTTGAATTGGTCAATTGGGTTACAATGAATCTCAGCAATCCAAAAATAACAATTAACTCTTTAGAAATTAAAGGTTATGCCTCCCCGGATGGTGAAGAAGCTAAGAATGACGGGTTGTCAATGGAGCGTGCAGAGGCGGGTAAGAAAGCGGTAATGGAAGTTTTCAAGAAAGCGAAAATTACAGTTTTATCTGACCCTTCAAAATACAGCACGGCAAAATTTGGAGAGGATTTCGAAGGATTTGTAGCTCAGTTAGATGTAACGAAGTCAATCACAGAATCGGATAAAGAATTGTTCAAACGTATTATTAATATGAATTCGGATCCTGCGGCTCGAGAAAGAGAGATGGTTAATCTTGGAAAGTCTTATGAGGCCTTGGAGAAAGATGTTTTTCCTGCGATACGTAGATCATCAATTATAGTTAATTATACCGAACAAGGTTTAACTGATGACGAATTAAAATCAGCATCTGCTTCGAACCCTTCATCTCTTACTGTGGAAGAGTTGTTGTTTACAGCTGAGAAATTACTTACTAACGTAAACGATAAAGTTTCATTGTACGCGTCAGGGGTTCAAACCTATTCAAATGACGAAAGAGTACTCAACAACCATGGTGTTGCTTTATACTTAAATGGAAAAATGGATGAGTCCGCTGCATCATTTCAAAAAGCTGCGTCTATTAAATCGAATGACGTAACGAACAACAATTTGGCTGCAATAGAAATGTCAAAAGGAAATAGATCAGAAGCGAGAAAATTAATGACGCAAGCGAAGAAAGGTAGTTCAGTTTTAAATACAGTATCAATTGCTTATAATACAGGAATTCTAGATGTTCTTGATGGAAATTATTCAGCTGCTTTGAATGGTTTTACCGGAAATTCATTCAATAAGGCATTAGCTGAAGTATTAACTGGAAAGTTAGATGCTGCTAAGTCTACATTAAAGCAGTTAACTCCAGATGGAATGACACATTATTTGTCAGCTGTAATTGCTACTCGCTCAGGCGAATCAGTTGATGCTGTGGTAAATCATTTGAAAAGTGCATTTGCTTCCAATCCTAGCTTGAAAGAAAAAGCATCAAAAGATAGAGAGTTTATTAAATTCATGAAAGACGGAACTTTCACGGGTGCTGTGAATTGATCACAATAAGCAGTTAAACTAAGTTAATGGCTATCCAATTGGATAGCCATTTATTTTTAGGTATGAATTTTTTTCAAGTACTCTTGTTCTAATTGTCTAGGGCAAGCAATTAAGTTGGTCTCACATTTAAGAAAATATGTATCCATCAAGGTAGTGTAACCAATATATCCCGATAATTTTGAGCAATTGAGTAACAAACGGTCTAGTTCCCTCCAGTTAGAACTTAGATAAAGTGGAACACTAAGATTTTTGGCTATTACTATTCCATCTTTTGGACCGATCACCCCATCAATTGAGTCGCTTTTGAAAGCAGCGATAAGGTTTCCCCAGTAAGCACTTGGGCCGCTAAGAACCAAATAATGACCTTTCTTAGTTTCTGATGGTTTTTGATTTTCGAATCTGGAAAGCAAACCAATATTAAAACACTTCATTGTTTTGTTATGAGAACTAAGTTTTCCGGCTAATTTTAGTTTAGGATCGTCAATAACCCAAATTTCATTAAATTTTCTAATAAGCTTTAAATGATAATTATTTAGAATCGATAAATACCTTGGTAAAGGTAAATTTACTTGATGTGTTAAAAAAACAGAAGGAGTTGTAACACTGTAAAACCCATATCGATGATCTGAAATTACTAAATCAATTTCCTTTTTCTTGCAGATTATTTCACATTGCCCATGTTCATACTTCATGTGTTTCGCGAGATTGACGTAATTAGACAAAAGACTGTTAGCGAAACTTTTTCGTTTCTTAAATAGAAACGGGTATCCTAATAATTCAACAAATTCTATTTCGCTATGGTATTGTTCTAAAATTTCACGTTGTTGACTGTCACATGCAACAATTAATTCATTTTTATACTTAAGTTTTTCAATAAGAGCAATGCATCGCGATACATGCCCCATACCCCAATTCAATGGAGAGAGAAGTATTTTTTTTTCTTGGATTTCTGTTAATCGCATTATTTCGACTTTAAAATTAGTTAAAAAAAATCCCTAGATTCATTTAGAATATCTAATTTTAGACTCTTAATTAAATAATACTATGGACGGAAAAGAATTTAGAAAATATGCAACAAAACACATGGGAATAAACAGCATGTTTGTGGACCATTATATCGAATCATCATTAACACCTTATATAATCGAAGAGCGTCCATTGAACATGACGCAAATGGATGTTTTTTCAAGATTGATGATGGATCGTATCATTTTTTTAGGGACAGGAATAAATGATCAAGTTGCCAATATCATTAATGCTCAATTACTCTTTTTGGAATCAGTTGATGCAAAAAAAGATATACAAATTTACTTAAATTCTCCTGGAGGTTCTGTTTATGCTGGTTTGGGAATATACGACACCATGCAATATATACGACCTGATGTGGCAACAATTTGTACGGGAATGGCTGCTTCAATGGGTGCTGTTTTACTTTGTGCGGGAGCTGATGGGAAAAGAAGTGCCTTGAAACATTCTCGAGTTATGATACATCAACCACTTGGTGGAGCACAAGGTCAAGCCTCAGATATCGAAATTACAGCAAGAGAAATCCAAAAGTTAAAAAAAGAACTTTATGATATTATTGCGACTCATTCGAAACAAGACTACGAAAAAGTTTGGGCTGATTCAGATAGAGATTATTGGATGACTTCTGAGGAAGCAAAAGCTTATGGAATGGTAGACGAGGTGTTGATTAGAAATCCTAAATAAAGTGTCAAAAAAAGAGGCAGTTTGTTCATTTTGTGGTTCTGATCGTCAATCGGTTGGAATGTTGATAGCTGGAGTTTCCGGCCATATTTGTGACAATTGCGTGGAACAAGCTGGTAAAATTATATTAGAAGAAAAGCGACATGAACAACCAGTTCAAAAAAACACTTC
>Ga0172372_10001838_pt1 | contig 32558 bp, 23 predicted proteins | sample LakKiv5m_2_FD_114544 | JGI IMG/M metagenome (GOLD analysis project Ga0172372, IMG submission 114544) | Freshwater microbial communities from Kabuno Bay, South-Kivu, Congo - kab_092012_9.5m | ecosystem: Environmental > Aquatic > Freshwater > Lake | place: Democratic Republic of the Congo... | reverse complement strand
CTGGCTTTGGTTGTTGGTGTTTGATTGGATCGGGCCGTGTACTGCCCATGCCCGACGCTTGCGCCAGTCGGCTAACGGCGTCTTCGCCATGCGAATGACAAACAGCCAGCGGGTAACGGTGGTTTGGCCATAGAAATCGCATGTGATCCGAAGGCCTTAAAGATTTACCTATCGATATTCGGATCCTAGTGTCCTTCTCGTCGTATCTTTGCCATGGATCTGGTCATACAATGCACGCGTGTTGCTCTTGCTTTTCCAAATGTTCACCTAACTCCTAGTCCGCATGGCAGACATCACCCGTTTTGGTACAACACCCCGCTGGTCGGACCTTGTCATCCACTGCGGAGTCGCTTACTTTGTCGAAGTCCCCGAGGATCCGCAACTCGATCCACGGGCACAGTTCGAACAGTTATTTCGTCAAGTAGACGACAGGCTCGCGTTGGCTAAGAGTTCTCGAAAGGGACTATTGCAGGTGTTGATATACCTTCCATTCCCCGAAGACCTCATAGTATTCAACGAGCTATGGGATGCATGGATCCCAAGCGGTCATGCGCCAAGTCGAGCGTGCATTCATACTCAACTGGCTGCACCAGGATACCGAGCCGAACTGATCATTACAGCCGCCTGCGATTCGATTTAGATGAACGCCGATTCCCCATGACGCCACGGCCCAGGAGGCTGATAAGACTCCAATCGCTTTCCAATATCCTTAATCTTCATTGGGAAGCGTATAAGGATCCGCAAAGGCACCGAATGCACCAAGCCCTCCATCGACCGCAAGGTCGGTGCCTGTGATAAACGAAGCATCCTGGCTCGATAGCCACAGCACCGCTGAGGCGATCTCCTCCGGCTTGCCGATTCGGCCGATCGGATGTCGATTGGATAACTCTCGCTCACCCCCTTGTGCCTCAAGCGTCGCTCGAACCAGCGGTGTATCGATCGCACCGGGCGATACGCTCACGACCCGAATGCCATCTCGAGCGTATTCAACTCCCCATTGCATCGCTTGCAAAATATTCGCTGCCTTAATCGGTCCGTAAACAGGTACCCCTCGCGTTGTGCGATGGGCTTGACCGCTTGCAATATTCACCACGACTCCAGATTGCTGATCGCGCATCACTCGAAGCGCGTGCTTGGCCATAAAGGTATACCCCGAGAAATTGATCGCGAGCATCCGCTGATAATCGTCCATGAGCAAATCTTCGACTCGAACGTATGAGGAAGCCGGTTGTATCGCTGCATTGTTGACCAGTACATCCAACGCACCAAACCTCTCCGTGGCCGCCTGAACGGCTCGCTTGCAGTCAACTTCACTCGACACATCGGTCTGGATAAACACGACATTATGATCCTCCGAATCCGGATATGCAGTGATATCGGCGCATACAACGTGAGCCTGAGCGCTAGAGAAACCACGGCAAATGGAGAGCCCAATTCCATTACTGCCACCGGTGACTAAGACCACCCGACCTGAGTGATCGTATCGCACAGTTCCCTGCGGGCGGGATTGCTTTTGGCCTGTGGGTTGCTGAGAGTTGGATTTCGTCATTATCTGGTGATCCAGGAGGCTCAAGGGAAAGAAAATAACTCGGGAATGCCTATTAGATTACCACGATTGCGTCGCTTGGGATAAACTACAGTCTTCGATGTCCCGCCGTTATCCTATCCTTTCTTGATACTCCCGCACTGGATCCTGCCATGAATCATCCATCGACCAATCGCCGCCTGTTTTTCTCGCAAACTGCAAGTGCCATCGCTGCAGCCCACTTGGCCGGCGGTCTAAAAGCCTCCCCTTTGGTAGCCGATCGACTTCGATTAGCGAGCATCGGAGTCGGCGGCATGGGATCTGCAGACCTCGGATCGCTTAGTTCCCACGGCAAGGTCGAAGTCGTTGCGTTATGCGACGTTGATTCGAACAATCTTGCTGCCGCCAGCAAACGGCATCCAAACGCCAAAGGCTTCAGCGACTTTCGGAAAATGTTTGCACAGATGGCCGATCAAATCGATGCCGTCTCTGTATCGACCCCAGACCATACTCATGCCCCCGCAGCCATGACGGCTATGAACTATGGTAAACACGTCTATTGCCAAAAACCTCTTACTCACGACGTCTACGAATCGCGGCAGTTAGCGATTGTATCGGAGAAGAAAAAACTCGTTACGCAAATGGGGACCCAGATCCATTCTGCATCCGCTTATCGTACCGCAGTTAAACTCATTCAAAGCGGCGTGATTGGCAAAGTAAAGGAAACGCATTCATGGAGCAATAAAACGTGGGGATACGAAGGTCCAGATCCAGAACCATCCCCTGTACCAGAGTCGTTGCAGTGGGACCTATGGCTCGGGACCGCACCCGAACGAGCTTATTCGCAAGGGCATTTCCACCCGGGCAATTGGCGACGCTGGTACGACTACGGTTGCGGCACGATGGGAGATATGGCCATCCATATTTTGGACCCGGTTTTCTCAGCATTGAAGCTTGGGACACCCACCAAAGTGATTTCCAATAGCTCTGCAGCACCTAAGAAATCCTTTGGTATGCAGAACCATACTCGCTACACGTTCCCTGCATCGGTTTTCACCACAAACGATTTTCTCTTGACATGGAGCGATGGTGGTAAAATGGCCGACACCTCGTATTGGCCCCTCGAAGGGGCTGATGGCAAGAAGATTGGATTGCCAGACCAAGGTTCGATTTTTTTAGGCGAGAAGGGGGCGGTCTTGCTTCCTCACGTCGCAATGCCGGTACTATTGCCCGCCAAGCAATTCGCCGATTACAAAATCGAACCTGCGCCCGATGGAAACCACTACCACCTCTTTGTCGACGCATGCTTGGGTGGTGCACCTACGACAGCCCATTTCGGGTACGCAGGCCCATTGACCGAAGCTGTCTTGTTGGGAACTCTTGCCAACCGATTCCCTGGCAGCGAACTGCAGTGGAATGCTTCAGCGATTTCAATCCCTAATCACGAAGTTGCGAATGCATTGCTTAAGCGAAACTATCGTAAAGGTTTCGAAGTCGACAACCTGTCTTAAAGTTGGCCCTACCTAGTCGGACCGAGTATTCGTGGCAACACTGGTTATCGCTTCGGATTGGATTGTTCCTGTCGAATTCCCTGCTATCAGCCAGGGATTCCTGGTCATCCGAGACGGGCTTATTGTGCATGTGTCAGACCGATTGCCAGATTGCTATGAAAATTGCCCTTTGGTTCGGCTCGTTGGTGGTGCTATTGTTCCGGGTCTAATCAATGCGCACTGCCATCTGGAACTCAGTGATATCGATCCTTGTCTAATCGCTCCTGCAAATGACATTGGTCATGGCTCGATGGTTGGTTGGCTAAACCAAGTGATGGCCAGAAAAAAAAGCATCGCCAACTCCGGGGTCGATATCGAAGAGATCAAACGAAAAGCGATTTTGAGTGGTCTTGAGGAATCGTGGAAGTTTGGAACCCGATGGATTATTGACAACATCACCGCTCCTTGGTCCGCAGACTGGTGCGAATCTTGGCAAGCCGAATTCAGCGATCCCCTTAAGAGCGATAGACTTTCAGCTCTCGTTGCTCAATCGCGATTGTTTGTTCAACCGTGCGTGGAACTGGTGGATGTAACTCAATCAAGACTCACAGAGACAGTGGAGTTTGCTCAGCGGACCGAGTCGACGCTTAAAGGGATGTCACTTGGAGAATCTGCGAATGTTTGCCACACACCGATAGGACTTGCCCCCCATGCTCCGTACACTGCGTCGAAACGACTTGTCGAATATGCATTGCGATGTGTAAGTTCCTCGGGGGGGATTCTCAGCATGCACTTGGCTGAGAGTCTTGAAGAACTCGACTATGCAGATCGCAGACAAGGCCCTTTCAAACCATGGATAACGCCTTGGATCGACGCTGAGCATGCATCACAAATCGGAAGTATCCAAGAGCATTTACAATTGCTATGTACATCTCCAAAAGCGCTGATCGCGCATGGGAATTATCTTGGTGATCGCCAAATCGAATTGCTGAGTTCTCATCCCCACCAAGTAGCCATCGTTTATTGCCCACGAACACACCAGCACTTCCGACACTTAGAGCACCCTGCAAGAAGGATTGTGAAAGGACAAATCCCTTTGTTTCTTGGGACAGATTCCAAGGCTTCGAATCCAGATTTGTCGGTATTTAAGGAATGGCAGACTGCATGCAAGGCGTTTCCTGATTTAGGTCCAAAGTTCTGGATGGCGGCTTGCACAACCGGTCCAGCGAAATTTTTGGGAATCGAAAAATTGGTCGGCACGCTCCGAGTCGGTAGCAAGTCGCTGTTGACGTGGGTGCCGCTTGAGCGTCAAACCCCAGAAAACCAGGAGCAGTTGTGGGAATCGCTACTGGGGGCAAACCGCGCGATGCCTTTGGAATGCCATCCGGTTTTTGCAGCTTCATGAGGATCAAATTTTTGAAGACCGACTTACCTTTGTTTCTGGTGGGGGCTCTGGGGGCAACCCAGATTCAACTTGGAATCATGGAAGGGGCTGCCGTCTTGATCGTTTCCCTGATGTCTGCTTACGCAGGATTTCACAGCGATCGCCGAGGAATCAAAGGTGGACGTGTCCGATGGCTGAATTGGGGTTATGGATTACCGGTGTTGGGAAAAAGCATTATTGCCGTGGTTAGCTCCCCGCTGTGGATTCGTTCAGGTCGATTGCTAGATCGCTTTGTTTGCGGGCTTGGCGCTGCTGGTATTGGGGTGGTTTGCATGGCAAAGCCAGTTTGAAAATAGAGGCGAAGGTTCCTAGGAGGTGGTATACTCATGCGATTACCAGTCCATTAGTTTCTTCAGCAATCCATGTAGCTAAAGCGGTATGCTAAACCAACCATCCTTCACGGGTCGTATCCTACTGGCTTTGATCCTGATGATCTGTTTCTATACGTTTGCATTGAGTCTTGCGGGATTCTTGATCTTTCTGCCAATAGGCATGGCGGTTTTCCTTCACCGTATTCATTTACAACTCTCTCTCATTTCGTTCATCGGGGGATGCATGATCTTATGGTCGGTGATTCCACGTCGGGATAAATTCGTCGCCCCGGGTCCTAAGCTTAACGAGAAAGAACAACCTGAGTTATTCAAGCAGCTTCGGTCCTTATCACAAAGCACTGGCCAGTCGATGCCGGTGGAGGTTTACGCGTTGCCTGAGATGAATGCTTGGGTAGCCAATCGCGGTGGGATTATGGGATTGGGAAGCCGCCGCATCATGGGTATCGGTATTCCGTTAATGCAAATCCTATCGACCCAACAGTTGCGAGGGGTGCTCGCTCACGAGTTTGGACATTACTATGGCGGCGACACCAAACTAGGTCCATGGCTTTTCATAACTCGATCGGCCATCATCCGGACAGTGATGAATCTTGCGTCCAATGGATCCTCCATCTTATCGATCCCATTCGAATGGTATCTAAACTTGTTCCTGAGAATCACTCAAAAGGTCTCGCGACAGCAGGAGTTCACCGCAGACGCTTTAGCGGCAACGATCGTTGGCCCAGAGGCCATCGCAGAGGCGCTAAAAGCGGTTCACTCGAAAGCGTTGGCTTTTGACGCTTACTGGCAAAACGAGTACTCCCCTGCCCTAGAGTTAGGAGTACGTCCACCGATGGCTAAAGGCTTCCGAGATTACTCCGATGCGCCCAAGATCAAAGAAGCTGTCGACTCGGCTTTGAAGCACGCGATGGAAGAGTCTAAGAGTGACATCTACGATTCACATCCTGCGCTGAAGGAACGGATCGCAGCGATCCAAAAGGTCACAGGTCCCCGCCAAGCCAGTTTCGATCCCCCGGCGATCGATTGGATCCGAGACGTTGATGGACTCGAACGTCAGATGATCGATCACATGGCGAAATCTTTGGGGGTGAAATCTCCCGAACCCATCTCATGGAACGAAAGCGTTCAGCGTGTACTGGTTCCTAATTACTTAAAGCTCATCGAGGAATTCGGCGGAAATATCGAAGCACTTAATTTAGGGCAGGCAACTCAGAAACTGCGCACCCCCAAGGAATGCATTGAGCTTTTGAATCCCAAAGTTTTACCTCATATCACCGATGACGAAGCCAAACGCGTCTTCGCTTCGAGGGTCATTGGAACCCTGGCGATCCTTGCATTTGAGAAACGGGGATGGACGATTCAGAACCCTATCGGAGACATCCCCTACATTCAGAAATTGCGAGAGGAAAACGATGTCGATGGGCAGGAAGATGAGGATCAGCGCAACCCGATGATTCAATTGAACTCCTTCGATTGGATCGAGCAATTCATCAACCGCAAATGGACTCTCGACGAACTGATCGGTAAATACCAGGATCATCGTATCGATACGGTTCGCCTGATCGACATCGTTTCAAAACGATAAGTGCATACACCAGCGTACTATCGCACTCAAATTCACGGGTTGGTCCTTGCCGCGTAGTCTTCCCACCAACCATCAAGCCCCGCAGAATCCGTGGGCATCGGAATCGGCAGATTTTCCGATTGAGTCCAAACCTTGGTGGCTATCTGGTTGGAATCATCCAAGTAGGATGCATTGGCCAAGGATTCATCGTTTTCAATCTCGCTTGGATCTGCCCAATCGGTCTGAACCCATTCCTGCTCGAACCAAAGTGGCAGTGAATCGGTGGGGGGTTCTGCGACTGAGTCCTCGATGATCAATTTAATGGAAGGCGTCACTTCAGGTTCTTTGCTTACCAGCACTCGAGTCCGCGCCGGCAGCACTAGAGGCTCGGGTTCTTGCAAGATTGGTTCTGCGGGTTCCACTACTACTTCGGGGGCTGGTTCAGGCATTTTCGCCTTCGACTTTTTGGGCAATCCATCGGGACGATAGATTTCCGCAACACCTGGCTCGCCTTGTGCAGGCAACACTCGAACTTGAACTCCTATGGAGTCGAACATTCGCATGATGTGTTCATGGCAAGTAAACATCACCACTTGGTGTCCCAGCGCTGCAAAATCACGAAGAACCTTGGCAGCACTTGTTGCTCGAATGGTATCAAAGTTAACCAGCACATCATCGAGGACCAGTGGCAAGGTCGCTCCGCGACGCGAATACGCTGCCGCCAGTGAGAGTCTCAACGCGATGAAGACGGCTTCTCTGGTCCCTCGGCTGAGGACTTCTAGGGGCAAACTCTGTCCCTTGTCGTTATCGATCCGAAGTGCATTTTTTCCAAGGGGAGTCCAAACACGAACGTACTTGCCTTCGGTGAGCTGTTTGAGGAATGCCGAAGCTTCTCGAAGCGTTTCGGGTTGTCGTTCGCTCTCGTAAATCTCACAGACTTTTTCGAGCATGCAGGTGGTAAATCCAAGCGTTCTCCAATGATCTGCGCACAGTTGGATTTGTCTCTCTAGGCTTGCCAATTCGAGTTTGGCTTCTGCCAAACGGCGATCTTGCGCGAGAGTCTTCATCTCTTGATTGATTTCGCCTTGTCGCAGTTGCAGTTGCTCGATGCGTTGCTGAGAGCCTGTGATTCTCGATACCAGAGTTTCCCAGCGTTTTTCGAGTTCGTGGGAGGGGGTATTTTGAAGCATCTTTTGAATCGCTTCGTAAGAAACATGGCTACCGAGTGTCGTACGAATTCTCTCATCGAGCGATCCGATTTGAGACTCCAGCTTCAGATGCTCTTGCTTGCGACCAAGCAGCACGTCAAGTTGCTCGATCGACTCAACGCCGATCTCTGCAAGGTAGCTTTGACGAGCACTGATCAATCGATCGACAGTTCTGCGGAACCCCTTTTGTTTTTTGGACAACTCTTCATCTTGAAGTTTCAGTTCCTTGCGCTGCTTGAGGTACTGTTTATGAGTTGCCAGGGTGTTGACTAGATGTTGCAGTCGTTGCTGGGGTATTTCTACGGACAGCTCGCTGGCTGGGGCTGTGTCTTTTCGAGCCGATGGCGTTGTCACCGGCGTTTCTGGAGAGGCAAGTGCGACTTGAAGTTGGGTGTGCAGGGCATCTAATTTGCCCAAGGTACTGGTCAGTTCAATACGGCGTTGCGAAAGCTCGTCGACTTGAGTTGTCAGTTTTCTTTTGGTAATCAGGATCGATTCGTAGCCTTCGGCCAGGATCCTGAGACTTTTCGGGGAGAGCGATTCAGCCAAGCCCAGTTGGTGAAGGGTTTTCTTCCAGGCAATCCGAGCCGACTTAAGTCCTTGTGCTGCATCGGAGGCCTGTTTGCGAGCGGTGTTGTAGCGATCTTTGGCGGCTGCTTGGTTGTGATAGATGGGAAGATACGATTCACACTGACTGAGTTCATGTTCGGCTTGACGCAGTTGCTGTTCGACAGATGCGTTTGGCTCGGGGAGGAAGCCGACGAGTTGTTGTTTTTCGCTTTCCGTCTTTCGGATTTGAGAGACGAGGGTATCGAGTTGCGTTTCGACATCGGTCAGTTCCCCTTCCATCCCTTTTTCCATGGATTTCCACCACAGATAGGTCGCAACGAGGATGATCAGCCCAAGCACCGTCATGAGTACCCCGGTATTCTGGGTATCGGTCGACTGGAGTTGCAGGGCACGTGCCGTCGCGGGCATATTGGCGTTGTTGTACCAGCCGAAGAAATTATTTAGGCCTGAGATAAGCATAAAGGCGCCGATAAAGAACGGGATCGCCAGCATGATGACTCGTTCCCAAGAGAAGCCATCATCGCTTTCGAGGTCGAGCGTTTCACCTTCGAGCTCGTTTCGATGAACGGCGAGTTTTTGCAAGCGTTCATCGACTTGTTGGAATTTGCGGATGGATTGAATTCGATCACTCGCTAGCTGGATCGAGGATTGCAAATCTTCGGAGTCCCTGGATTCCAAAAAACCAGCGATTTCACTTTGGAGTCGTTCGATTTCCTTCTTTTCGCTATCGACGCGTTCTTTGGCTTGTTTAAGCCGGATTTGCTGCATGCGCACGTCGCGCGCTGGTCCTGCAAGTTGGCTGATCGCGGGTCGGCTTAGGTCCGGTAAGCTCGACAGCCTACGATCATTGAGCAAGGCTTCCTGATCTGAATCGCTGAGTCCGAGTCGCTTGGCATCTTCGACAAGTTGTTCTTGTGTTTGCTTGTGCTCGGATTCCAATCGTTGGATCTGTTTTTGGAGTTGAGTGATCCAAGGTCCTTGTTCACTGGCCGATTCGATCTTGCCGGCTAGCCCCAAGACGTTGCGGTTCAGAGGTAATTCGGAGGCTCGTTTTCGGAGCGACTGCCGCTCTTGGACGACCGATTGGATTTGAAGTCGTTTTTGATCGACTTGGTTTTGCAAATCCTGGAGTTTGTTTTTGGACTCCTCGTGCACATCGATGCGCGCATGTAGTTGAGCAAGTTTATCGCGTAACGATTGGCGTTCGAGCCATGGCTGGCGAACTTGGATCGCCGTCTCGATGGTTTTGGATTCGGATTCCCATTGACCAATACGCTGCTTGAGTTCTTCGATTTCGTTCTGCTGATTGCGTCGAACCGAGGCTAATTCGCTCCATCGTCGACCTCGCAGGGTCAACTCTTCGATTTCATCTCGAAGCTTTTGGCGTTTCGCGAGCATCGATGGCAACTGGGCATTTTCATCGTTGGCAGAAGCGATTGCGGTTCGAGCCGAACGCAACTGTCGAATCACATCGACCAAGGATACCCGATCCAATCCGCTGGAGAGCTTGTAGAGTTCATCGGCTGCGGCGGTATCGTCTAAGGTGCTCAGTTCTTGTAGTTCGCGAAGACCGATGGCAAAGACGTTGGTAAAAATCGACTCGTCGACATTCCCGAGTAGGGACGTGAGTCTGTGTTGACCTTGGGTGATCCCGTCGGAGCTCGTGACGGTTAATTGGCCGATGACGCTTGCATCGTTGAGCGTCGCTCGCCTGGATATTTCGTAGCCTCCACCGGGCCCGGTCACGCGCATGGCGCCCCCGGGTTTTCCGCCGTGCACTGGAGGCAGATATCGAGCCCGACGTTCGTTGGTAAATCCGTAGAACATCGTTCTCAGAAAGTTCATCAGTGTCGTTTTACCGGCTTCATTAGGCCCATAAAAGACGGTCATTGTCTCGGGCATCGAATCGACACTCAGTCCACTCCAAACACCGAAACCATCGATTTGTACGTCGCGAATTTTCATCCTCGGGTCCCTCCGAATCTCCGTGTAGGAGCGTTCAAATCCACTTTGTGCCCTCTGAGCATATCCACGCCCAAGAGCGTTGCACGATCCAACGCACCGCTAGTCACGTTAGGGGTATCATCGACCAAGAGTTGTTGCCAGACTGCTGTCGCTAGAGTCTCCGATTCCAGCAGAGGCTTTGTGTTCAAATTCTGCCCCAGCGATTTTCGATGTTCCTGGGAGGTTCTCAAGAAGTCACCTAGGATCGTATCTTCTTCCTGCCATTTCGAAGGATAGGATTTGGGGGTTAGGATTTCGATTTCCGTCGACCAAATACTGCAAGCACCATGGCTGTATTCACGACGCAGCCACCCCAGGATCTCATCGATCGCCTCGGGGCCGACCATGGTCGCATGTTCCAGATCCAGTTCCACTCTCCAGCGAACGATCAAGTGCCGGGTACCATGCTCGCTTTGCAGCCGTGAAATCCGTTTGCTCATCAGCTCCCGCATATCCCGACCCATCGCAAGATCTTCAACATCAAGGGTTTGAGTGATGTAACGGAAATGGTCGACTTCGGTCGTGGTGATTTGGGCATCATGTGTCCCGTCGACTTCGACGGTCCAAAATCCGTGCGGACCTTCTTCATCAAAGCCGCGACCTTGAGGGGTGCCACAGACTCGCATGTGGGGAGCTTCGCCATGAAGCGTCTTGCGATTGTGATCGTTACCAAGAGCCCAATAGTCGATACGTTCGCTCAGAAGAGCCTCGGGATCGGCGTTGCCATGAGCAAGAGCGATGACATACGTCCCATCGGATTCGCATTGATATTCCGCCGAGCGGATCGATTCCCTTCCATCGCTGGAACGTCCCAGGATGGTGGCAAGCGCCGTACCGTTTCTTCGGAACACAACGCTTTGAACTTCTTTCTTGGAGAAGTAATGAACATTCGATGGCAGCGTAACGGCTTCAGGCCATCGGTCAGGATCGTCGACGGATCCTCCTGCCCAGTAGATCGTAATGTTGCGCTGTGCTAGGCGTTCGAAGTGATCGAGCAGGAACGCAGGCCCTGCAGCACCGGTAGTGTTAGGATTCAAAAGGTCCCCAGTCAACAGAACGAAATCGACGTTCTCGATCAGGGCCGACTCAAAGAAAGCCTCGGCGGCTTTCCATGGTGCATCGACCAGCGCCGCTTTGAGATGCTCTGGGATGTCGGTTAGATCCTGCATCGGCTTTTCCAAATGAAAATCGCCGCCGTGCAAGAATCGAATGGATTCCTTGCCCATGGACCACCCTCCTTAGTGGAACTAGTAAAACTGCATTGGTGCGCGAGTTTAGTGGAATTGGAGGGTTTGAGGCAATGCCGATTTTTTCAACCCAGACGATCGGCTTGAAGCCTCTGCTGGATTGCTTGCAAACTAGAGCACACAGCCAGGGCGCTTTTGCAAAAAATTCCCTTCTCCGGGAATTATCGACCCGGGAAAGATATCCAAAAAGGGGAGCGTTTTCCCGCAACCGAACGGAATCCGACGCCCGATAAGCTCCAAGGATCGCCGTTTTTGTCGGAATAAATTCCCTAGATCACCAGCAGTATAAACCGCACTAATCCACCGATTTTCCATGAGTTCAAGCATTCGAGCAGAAAGAGCAGGACGCCCGAAAGCCATTAGGGGACGCAAGCTGGCTGTGGAGTGCCTTGAAGAGCGTCGCGTGATGACGGTATTGCCTTTTGGGGCGACCGCCCAGGACACCGGCGAATTCATGTTGGGACGGATCGCTGTGACCCCGGTTTTTCTTGAAAGTACGGGTGCAGTCAGCACCGAGGACTGGACGCCGGCTTATGTCGATGCGGTGATGGGGAATATTCAAAGTGGACTGCAGTGGTGGAACCAGCTGCTTGCGACCAAGAGCACCGTCCATACGCTCGAATGGGTGATTGACCGGACTTATGTCGATAATCGCTTGCCGATTACCTATGAACCGATCAATATGACCTCTGAGGGTTACTTGCAGTGGGGACCTCAATTTCTCCAGGGTGTTGGGTTCAACAACACCACGAATTTTGAGACAAACATTCGAGCGTTTAACCATGCGCAGCGGTTGAAGCTAGGGACCGATTGGTCCTTTACGATCTTTGTGGTCAATGCCATGAAGGATGCTGACGGTAGTTTTGCACCTGGGGGGTCTTTTTCTCGCGCGTTTGCTTTCGCTGGTGGATTGTTCGAAGTGATTCCTTCGAGCCGTCCAAACTCCACGTATACCCATGAAACAGGGCATATCTTTTGGGCGCGAGACGAGTACAGCGGGGGAGGGAATTTCTACGACCGTCGCGGCTACTACAATGCACAAAACACCAACGCAATCGATCTGAATCCGACCCCGAATTTTCAGCAGCAGCCGAGCATCATGTCGTCTGGTTTTTCGCTGACGACTGCATTCAATCAAGTCCTATCTCCGGAAGCGACGCTGGCTCAGATCGGTTGGAAAGACTCCGACAACGACGGCATTTTTGACGTGTTGGATGTTCCTTTGAAATTGGAAGGAACCGGTCGATACAATCCGCAGTTCAACACCTATTCTTTCAGTGGTCGGGCTTCTGTAGCGACCCTTCCAAACAGGAACTCCTCTGGCACTCAGAACGATATCACTCTCAACAAGGTACGTCGGATTGAATACCGAATCGATGCGGGAGCATGGACTGCGATTCAGTCGACGGACGCTTACGCGGTTGACTTAAATCTTCAAATTCCAATCCTTGCCTCGCAAGTTGGCAAGACGATCGAGATACGGGCTCTGGAGACCAAGCTTGGGATCACCAGCAACCTCTTTAGCGGTGTGATCGGGAATGCACCGGATGTGACAGACAAGCATGGGATTCAGGGATTTGTGTGGCGTGACAGCAACCGCAATGGAGGATGGGACAGTCTTGAAAGTGGAATTTCCAACGCTACAGTGACGGTGGTCAATGCCAGCAACCAACCGATTTCTCTGCAAACCTTCATTGATCCAGATAATTATGTGACAGGCAATCTATCTGGAAAGCAGGGTGTTTCCCCGAACCAAGTCCTTATAGACACCATCGGTAATGACTCGCAGGGTTTGATTGGTGTTTATCCGAAAAACAATCTCGACGGGCCGAAGTTCTTTAAACCTTATTCGTTTTGGGCCAAACGCTATGTCGATTCGTTTTACGATGATGACTTGCAACTACGTGCCAGATTTGATCAAGCTCAGTCGTATGTATCGATCGAAGCGGTAGCTCAGTCGGATGGGGCCAATGTTCGGCTGGATGCTTTTGATGCCAGCGGAAATCTGGTTGCAAGATTCGAGCGCAGGGGGCTATTGCGTGATCAGCGGATAACCATGGAGGTAGCTACTGGAAGTGCGACGATTAGAACGATTGTTGCTCGTGGTTTTCAAAACTCCTTCGTGATGCTCGATCATTTAAGATTTGGTCCTCGAACCCAAGCAATCACTGCAAGCGATGGCAGTTACTTTTTGTCCAACTTGCCCGCAGGGACTTATCGCCTACTTGTAAATTCCAATCTTGCGGGCTTTATCAACTCCAACACCAACGATGGAGTGATCGAAGTTTCTTTTGGACCTTCGACGAGCGTCAAGCACGTGGATTTTGGTGGTTACTTGCCACCTAGTCCTTGGCAGAACGAGACACTGCCTGAGGACGTCACGGGCAGTCAAACCGTCGGGCCTTTGGATGTTTTGACGTTGATCAACGACATCAACACGAATTCGGCAAGGTCGCTAGAGGGCAGTCCCGAGGGTGTGGCACCCTACTTGGATGTCAATGGCGATCGTTTCTTGAGCCCTCTGGATGTCTTGATGGTGATCAATTTCATCAATCGTACCGGAGGTGGTGAGCAAGGTGGAGGCGAGGGAGAAGCCGTTCCGATGCTGGAGCTTGAAGATTCTCAGCCGACCGGACCTTCTCGCTTGGCGTCCTTTGTTTTTGATCGGGAACAGGATTTGGGGAGCCAAGTGCTTTATCGATCCAACGGGTACCGAGTCGCACAGCAAGGCCCGGATCGTTGCGGATGTCAAGGTTGCATGAGCTACTTGGCAAGTGAAGGCGAAGGCAATTCCGAGGGCCTTATTGGGCTTCGAAGCAGACACAAAATTCCTGAGCATTGGGTCAAAGACGATCTGTTTGCCCAGTGGGACTTGGCTTGATCAAAGCTCGGCTTTGAATGGCGTTGCGTTTTCGATGGCTTCTTTTAGTTTGTCGCAAACTTCTTGTTGATCTTCAGCAGCCAGTTTCTTGGCCGACAGAACGTTCTCAAGCGCTTCCTCTTTTTTATTGGCTGCATGCAAGGCAACGGCTAGCACAAAATGGGAGTACCAATTGGGTGGAGTGTCGGCTTGGTGGGCTTCGTTGGCCAGGGCTACGGCTCGGGACGCATTGCTGGGTGTCTTAGAGACTCGCTGCGAGTAGACCAGTGCTAAAGCCCTTTTGGCATCTTGCTGCATGGCTGGAATTGTCGTCAGAGCCTTCCATTCGGTTTCTGCGATATTGATTTGATCTTGTTTGCAGGCCAGTCTTGCTCGGATCCATCGGCAATAGGGATTGGTTCTATCGATTTTTAGCGAGTTTTGCATCGCAAGTTTCGATTCGCGTTCTTTATCCATGCCATGGAGCTCGTATGCTTTGCACATCGATGCGATAGGCTGAAGCGGGCTGGAGATTTCCGTCAGTGGGTCAAGCAACTGCTTGGATTGGGAATGGTCGCCTTGGTTGGCCAAGAGGATGGCTTGTGCAAGCTGAGCCGGTGCGTTGTCTTGGTCAGTGTCTTGAAGTGCTTGCAGGGCAGCTTGTGTTTCTCCTTCCGAGAACGATCTTGATGGGTCTGTGAACGACCAGTACTTATCGAAAAACCGGTTCCCTCCAGTCTGCCATTGTTTATAGTCTTCCTCGACCTTCATCAATTTTTGGATCGTGTCGAATCGAGCTCGGATGGTGCGTTGGGCTTCGACACCCAGCTGTTGCAATTCTTGACTGCGCATGAAGGTGTTCATGTTTTCCATCATACGATTGACCATGAGTTGTTGCTGAAGTTGCTGTCGCATGGCAAAATCGTTGGGGGAGTTGTTGGAGCCTGGTGTTGATCCGACACTCCCGATGGTATTGGAAATCTGCATGGAGTTCATGGCTGATTGGATGGCGGCAAACTGCTTGATGACTCCTTCGTTCTGGATACGATTCCATTCGGCTTCGGTTTGCTTGATGGACGTTTGCAGGGACTCGTAGGTTTCGATCAGTTTCTTTTTCTGCTCTAGGTAGTCCTTGTAGTCTTCGTGGACTTTTCGAATCTGCTTGTCGATTATCCCAGCCGAATCCTCGGAACGATTCGGAGCATCTTGTCCAGACGCTGCGCAGCAACTCATGAGGAATGCAAACGCAAAGATAGCCATGGAGCCAGAAACACGAATTAGAGAAACTCGCGAGCGCATCGCAGTGACTCCTTTGAACCAAAGAAACAAGAAACCCTTAGAGCCAATCCCCGGCTCGATTCGAATCGATTCGAATCGGAGTTTCAAGTATAGAACACAAGCTTTGTAAAGTCTCTACGATTCGGGATTTGAAGGGTTTTTTGGAGAACAACCCGATTTTCTTGGGCAGATCGGCTGATAGCTTATTGCTTTTTGATTTCGAAGTCGGTTTTAGAGGATCCGAATTTATTACCGCAAAGGTCTTCCATGGTAAGGATGAGTTCGTATTTCCCAGGCTCAACATTCTGCGGCATGTAGATCATGTAAACCAGGAAGAAGTCTCTTCGTTGGCTGCTGCAGAGGTCTGGCTCCATGGGCAATGCTTGCTCGACGATGCGTTTTCCTTGGGAATCCCGTATTTCGTAGCTACCTTTGATTTTGGTTTCGAATCCCTCGCGGACTTTTTGACTGGTCACGTTTTCCAGTTCGCAGTACAGAAGAACCTGTTGGTCTGGCGCAAAGGAGTTCTTGTCGAACTTGTGGGTCACACCGAATCCGTCGACTTGGGTACAAAAGACTGGGGGGCTGACTTGCAGGCTACCTAAGGCGGCAAGGTGTCTATCGGCATGGCGATCCTCGGATGCGACCAGAGCCCAGTGCCTTGGTCGGCTTGGTATCGGGTCGGGACTCGTCGCATGAAACAGCGCGGTCAATTGGTGTTCGAGGTATTCCTGTTCGTGAGGAGTGGCATCGGAAATCGGTCGTTTGGCTTGTTCGAGATTTCGCTGAGCCAGATACAAGAGTCGTAGAGTCATCTCATGATGCATGCGCATGGCAGGCTCCATGTCTGTGGAAGCTTCTAGGAGTTTTTCTAGAGCTACGACCGATTGATTCAACTCATGGGTCCAGCGACTGGGATCCTTGGGATCGGTCTCTGGGAGTTTTTCTTCGGGCTCTCCGGCAATCCGTTTGCGCAAGGTTGCTTGGTAATCGGCAGGCAGGAGGGTCAAGGCACCTTCGATGTCGACTTGGCTCTTGCCTGAATCAGGGATTCCTTCAGGAGCCTTGGCTACCGGGACGCTCGCGGTGGCTGGAACCACAGGTTTGGAAGATGCTGGAGGTTCTGTTTGCCCAGCAGGTAGTTTTGCTAAATCCGAACCAGGATTCGATGGGGAATCGTTGTCCTTTTGGCGATCTCGTGGAAGCGTGACTCGGACTGGCTTTTCGGTTTGCGTGTCGGGTTTGTTTTCACCCCGCATCGCAGTCGTAGAGGGTTTATACAACGGTGCGATTTTGCGATCGCGGTCTCCGGGGGCGTTTGGATGCTCCCAATCGTCCGTGTTTTTATCTTGAGATTCGTTGGTAAATCCAAGAAGGGACTGCGAATTGGATCGATTCCACCAACTTTGGCAACCCGACAGGCCAACAAGGATCATGGCCAGACCAAGCAGGCTGGGCCGGACGAATCTGGGAATCAAATGCGAGAGACTCATCGTGGACCTCACGTTGTGGACATCGATATCGATGCGGAATTGGTGATCGGTAGGCTGGGTAGTTCGCTTCGGGTTGGGGCGGTCGTTGCGTTGATCAATTCGTGGGCTAGGGCTAGATAGTCTTCGGCACCGTTGCTCGATGGGGCGTATTGGAAGATGGACTGGCCGAAGCTTGGGGATTCAGCCAAACGGATATTTCTGCGAATCTTGGTATGAAAGAATTTCGCAGAGGCCCAAACGGGGCTTTGAGTCGCGCTAGCTTTGAGGAATTCTTCGATGTCATTGCTGACTTCGATGGCCAGACGGGTACCGGATTCGTACATACACAGCACGATGCCTTCGAGCCGAAGTGCAGGATTGAGCCGTTTAGAGACGATCTCGATCGTTCGTAAGAGTTTGCTTAGTCCGTGCAGCGCCAGGAAGTGTGGCTGCATCGGCAGTATGACTTCATCGACGGCGGTTAGCGCGTTGAGAGTCAGAACCCCTAAGGAAGGAGGGCAATCCAAGATCATGAAATCAAAGGGTTGGTTGTCTTGTTCGAATCGATCCCGCAAAATGACTTCGCGGCCAACTTCTGAAGCCAGTTCCATTTCTGCGGCGGCAAGATCCAAATGCGATGGAATCAGATAGAGATTCTCTTGGACCTGACGGCGGACTTGGGATAGCCCTACATCATTGCACAGAACGTCGTAGACGCTCTGTTGTCCAGGCTCTAGTGAAACTCCCAGGTGCAAGGTCGCATGGGCTTGGGGGTCCAAGTCCAATAGGCATACACTTGGCCCACAGGAGGCGATTCCTGCTGCGAGATTCACCGCGGTGGTTGTTTTACCAACACCACCTTTTTGATTGATCACCGCAATTTTTCTCATACAAAACCATCGCTATGGACCTGCGAGAGTGAAACTAAAAACACGTGGTTTTTCCAGCGGATTTCGAATGAATTCTCGCCAGAAGGGCTCTATATCCAACTGGGACACTAGCAAGTCTCCCCTGGTGAATTCCAGATCAATCTTGATAATCTATCGCGGATGGCTTGAAGAATTTCGTTCGCTTATGCAAAGGATCTACTGGAGTGAGAAGGTTATTTATTGCTGGCAATTGGAAGATGAATCTCGATCGTGGGCACTCGCTCAGTTTGGTCCAAGGACTGGTAGAATCGTTGCGAGGCGTTTCGATTGTCGATATTGCAGTATGCCCGCCAGCTGTCTATTTGGGGGAATTGGGTAAGGCCCTTCACGGGAGCAACATCGGGCTCGGTGCTCAGAATGCTTACAGCAAGCCTGAGGGAGCATTCACTGGCGAGATCAGTTGCTCGATGCTCAAGGATGTCGGCTGTCGTTACGTCATTTTAGGGCACAGCGAACGACGAGCGATCTTCGGTGAAACGGACCAAATGGTCAATGAGAAGCTGCATGCTGTATTGGCCGCTGGACTGACCCCAATCGTATGCGTGGGTGAAACGCTCCAGCAGCGTGAAAACGGGCAGACTCAGCAAGTCGTCAGATCGCAATGCGTCGGATCGCTGGCTGGACTCAGCCATGATCAGATGCTCAAGACCGTCTTGGCGTATGAACCTGTTTGGGCGATTGGAACGGGAAAAACGGCGACTCCTGCCCAAGCCGAAGAGGTCCATCAAGATATTCGAAACCTCTTGGAGAGCCATTTCTCAAGAGAGACTTCCCAGAACGTGATCATCCTCTATGGTGGAAGTGTCAAGGCAGACAATGCCCAGGAACTCCTCTCGGAGCCCAACATCGATGGTGCCTTGGTCGGGGGAGCATCGCTGAAGCTCGATTCCTTTGAAGGGATCGTCAAAGCGGCAACTTCGATTAAGAAGTGATGAATAAACCGGTGACAAATCTATGACTGAGCCCCTAGTCCTCCTTGAGAAGGCCACTTGCGATGCGTGCTAGTGAATCGACGAATCTGTACTTCAATCAAGCGGCCGATCAATTGGAACTGCCCGATTGGATACGAAAGCTGCTGATCACACCCAAGCGAGAAGTCACCGTGCAGGTGGCTTTTGAGCGGGACGACGGCAATATCGAGACGGTGCTTGGATATCGAGTTCAGCACGATAATGCCAGGGGACCAATGAAAGGGGGACTGCGTTATCACCCTGCCGTGGACTTGGACGAAGTTCGAGCGCTGGCATCGCTGATGACTTGGAAAACCGCCGTCGTCGATCTACCTTACGGAGGTGCCAAGGGTGGGATCGGCATCGACCCTCGCACTCTCTCGAAACGGGAGCTCGAGAGGATCACTCGGGCATTCGTGGATCAAATCCATGAGATTGTTGGCCCTGATTCGGACATCCCTGCACCTGACATGGGGACCAATCATGAAGTCATGGCTTGGTTTAGAAACCAATGGGAAAAGTACCATGGTTTCAATCCTGCGGTGATCACTGGCAAGCCTGTCGAGGAGTATGGCTCACGTGGTCGAGAAGAAGCCACAGGCCGAGGGGTTGGAACGCTGGCAGTCAAGATGCTCAAAAGGTTGAATCGAAGACCTGAGCAGACTCGAACTGCGATCCAAGGGTTTGGAAACGTCGGTTCGCATGCTGCAAAGTACCTGCATGAGGCTGCCTTTCCGATCGTTGCAGTCAGCGATGTCACGGGTGCTTACGTGAATCCGAAGGGACTGAACATCCCCGACATGCTCTCTTATTCATTGAAAAACAAGGGGCTTTTGTCGGGTTATCAAGGAGCCCAGAGAATCCAACCCGATGACCTGTTGGGATTGGACGTCGAGTTGCTGATTCCTGCCGCACTTGGCGATGTGATCAACGCCAAGAATGTCGACCAAGTCAAAGCTGGGTTGATCATTGAAGGTGCAAATGGGCCGATCGATCCAGAGGCAGATGCCAAACTCAATGAGCGCAATGTCTTGGTACTACCAGACATATTGGCTAATGCCGGCGGTGTAACGGTCAGCTATTTCGAGTGGGCTCAGAATCGCCAACATTACAAATGGACGCTCGATAGGGTTCGCCAGGAGCTGGACCGAACGTTGTCGGAAGCCTTTGAAAGCGTATGGCAGGAATCGGTAAGCAAGAAGGTATCGCTTCGAACAGCTGCCTTCATGCTCGCGATCCAACGCGTCAAACGAGCTTCGGAACTTGCCGGTTGGTTCGTCTAAGAACTACTCCAAGTTCCTTTATGCGGAAATCAAGGCTGCAGGATGTCAAACCACCTCGATCGACACGATGTTCCAAACTTCAAGAGCTATCCGGTTCGAATCGGAAACATAGAGTGCGGCCATTCGCAATCGATGACACTTATCGCAGGTCCCTGCGTCATCGAATCGCTCGATCTGTGTTTGCGAATTGCTGAACAAGTCCAACGAATATGCCAGGAGCTTGAAATTGGCTATGTCTTTAAGGCGTCGTTTGACAAAGCGAATCGAACCAGTGGGACCAGTTTTCGCGGGCCTGGTCTAGACGACGGCCTGATGGTCTTAGAGCGAGTTCGCAATACGTTGGGCGTCCCTGTGACGACCGATGTTCACTTGCCAGAGCAAGCGGCCGTGGTTGCCCAGGTCTGCGATCTGTTACAGATTCCGGCCTTCTTGGCGAGGCAAACCGATCTGCTGGTCGCTTGCGCGTCGACCCACAAGCCGCTGAACGTCAAGAAGGGTCAGTTCATGGCTCCTGGGGACATGAAGTACGTGGTCGACAAGACTCGCCAAGCGGGAACTGGGGGCGTGCTATTGTGCGAGCGAGGTACATTTTTCGGGTATGGGCGACTGGTCAATGACATGGCCTCTCTGCCACAGATGAGAAACTTTGGGGTTCCGGTGATCTTTGACGCAACCCATTCGGTCCAGCAACCAGGCGGATTGGGGGGGGCAACTGGTGGGAATCGAGCCATGGTAGAGCCCCTTGCCCGTGCGGCCGCTGCCGTGGGGGTCGATGGTTTTTTCTTTGAAACCCATCCGGATCCTGATTCTAGCCCCAGCGACGGTCCGAATATGGTTCCGCTGCGGGATTTTCCAGGAGTTATTGCCCGCGTGCACTCCCTCTGGCGAACCACGCTGGCTTGGCGTGCGTAATTGCTAAGAACTTCCTATGTTCCTGCGATGCTTCTGGTTTCTATGCTGAATTTATCCTGTGCAACCCGTAAGGCTTACCGAACCGGACCGTATCGATGCGTTCAAGCCGCGTTATCGGCGGGAGTGATCTTTAGCCTGCTGTGCAGCGGTTGCGTGGATCCTAATCAGAGGGTTATCGAGACCATTCAAGTCGAATCGGTCGAGAACAAAGAAAAGCGAGACTCGCTCAAGGATGCATTTCAGTATCTACCGCAGTTGATACGGATGGATCGAACTGTGGCAATGCAGGAGATCAACTATCAGTTGAACTCTTGGTCATCGAGCGTCAGTTCACCTCCTGTGTGGAAAGCCTCATCGCTGCTTGAATCCATTCCAGCGACCCTTCGAACGATCGACTTTGCACAGCGCATGACCAAGCTTGAATTTGGGGAGCCCGAATGCGAATACATGATGCAATGCCAAATGTTCAAGCAGGTCTCGGGCTGGGTAGTCGACAAGCCCTATCGAGATAGGCTTTTTGGCCGCTGGCTCGAGTCTCGCAAAGCGGACCTATCAGCCCAGGAGTGGACCAAACTTGAAACCGCACTGAAGCTTTTTGACTGGACCGTCTGCAACGTGGCGATCGAAGGTGATCCGAAGATGGCGGAGAATCTTTTGGTGAATCCCGATATGCCTCCTAGCGATCAGGCACCGATTTACCGGCAGTTGCCTTGGCAAACACTCATGTTTGCCCGAGGAGATGCTTGGCAGCGAGCTAGAGTCTTCACGCAAATGTGCTTTTCTAGGGGGATCGATTCGGTCGCCCTTGCACTGCCTAGCATCACTGGAGCTACAGAAAACTCGGCGCTGAGACTCTGGTGCGTGGGCGTTCCTATCGGGAATGAAATTTATCTGTTTGAACCCAACTGGGGGCTTCCCATCCCGTCGGCAAACGGAGATGGTATCGCGACATTATCCCAAGCCAAAAGCGATTCTGCGGTTTTGCGTAGAGCGAAACTCCCCGGACGCTTTGAGTATCCAGTCGAGTCAAAGGATCTTGAGAATGTGCTGGCGTTGGTCGATGTCGAACCCTTTGCCGTCGGACGTTCGATGCATCTGCTTGAGCAATCCCTTACAGGAGAAAACAGGCAACGGCTCAGTTTCGATGCAGATGCATTTGAATCCCGATTGCAAGCGATAGACCCAAAGCTTTCGATCCGGCTATGGAACATACCTTGGCTGTCCCACCTGTACAACCTTTCGATCCGAAAACGTCTGGACGACATGTCCCCTTTTGCGATGGCTTATTTGGAGCGATTCGGCAGCTATGTCACCGATACGCCGATAAGTCGTGCGCGTGTGCTTCACTTCAAAGGCCAGCTTGAAAGTTCGATCGAAGCTGCCGGTGCTTTGAGGATGTACATGGATTGCCGGATTGACGAAGAGACCATCCGAGAGCTTGAGTACGACAGTGGATTGCAAAAGTCGTTTGGTGTCGTCAAACGGCCAACCGAACCGCTGGAGAACTTCCAAATGCGGCTGAAGATCATGGGCAATTACTTGAGACAGTCCAAATACGACATCGTTGCGTTCCTGGCAATGGCTAACATCGACTTGGGCAAACCCGAAACTGCTGCAGACTGGCTTTCCAAGCGATTGCTACCTATCAAAGGTACGGAGCGGTGGCACGCTCATGCTCATTATCTGTTGGGTCGTAGTCTTGAAAGTACCGGCGATGTATCGGGGGCTATCGAGCAGTACAAGTTTGATGCATCGGCCCAAGCTGCAGGCAATAGGATACGGATCCGAAGACTCGAAGCAGCCTTAAATCCAACGTCGGCGACGGAAGTAAATCAATAATCCTCCTGCCATGGCACCCATGATCGCCAATGCGAACAAGTAGCCGAATCGCCATTTTAGTTCAGGCATATTCCAGGGCGACACTTCCGGATCAAAGTTCATTCCGTAGACCCCTGCCACGAAGGACAACGGGATGAAGATTGTCGAGATAATGGTCAGCAATTTCATCACTTCATTCATGCTGTTGCTAACGCTCGATAAATAAAAGTCACGCAAGTCGGAGGTGACTTCACGATACGTGTCGACGGTATCGACCACTTGGATCACATGGTCATAGCAATCACGCAAATGGACACGTGTTTCTGGATGGATTTGAGGAATCGAGTCTCGGACCAACTCGTTGATCATCTCCCGATGCGGGCGGATCGAGCGACGTAACGATAATAACTGCCCTCGCAGTTGATGAATCCTGGACATTTGCTCAGTGCTGACTTGCTCGGTGATGTCATCTTCAAGCTGGTCGACTTGTTCGACCACGCTTTCGAGGACGGGAAAGTAGCTATCGACCACTGCATCGAGCATGCTGTAGAGAAGATAGTCCAAATCGTTGATCGCGACTTTTCCACGACGTTGCCTGAGCCGATGCCGCAACGGTTCCCAGCAATCTCCAGGGCGTTCTTGAAATGAAATCAAGACGTTGCCTTTGAGGTACATGGAAAGTTGTTCGGTGACGGCTGGGTCATCACCATCGACCATCCTTGCGACGACAAATAGCCCGTCATCAAACTCCTCTACCTTGGCTCGCTGATGGACATTGACAACATCCTCGATCACTAAGGGATGAAGGTGAAACATGTTGGCAAGGGTCCGGAGGGTTGGCTCGCTACCGAGTCCCACGACATCGACCCAAACGCGCTGGTAGGTCGATGTGATGGAATCCAGTTCGTGGACATCGCTGATTTGTTTCTCAAGAAATTCGCTTCCGATGGCGATGACTCGAACGACAGTGGGTTCCGATGCTGGATCGATGAGGATTTGTCCGGGGGCATCTCCGGGTTTCGACCGTCGCTTCCAACTCTTTTTCAATTTGAGGCTTTTCTTTTTGGCCATATCCAATCGCACCTAGTCTCCGGACCATCGATGTTGCGGACGAACCCTGCAAATCGAAGAATTCTAGCGTTTTTTCGATTTCAAGCGAATCGATCGGGGCCAAGTGCTGGAATTTTCATACCGAGAGAATTTTTGATTTTTTCATTGACTTTGCTGAACCCCAACTGTATTAATGAATTAACACAGTGGAACAAGGGGTTCGCCGATGCAAATTCACATACAAGCTCAGGGTGGGGTGCCGATCTACCTGCAGGTCATGCAGCAGATCAAGTACTTGGTGGCCTCTGGGAGACTGGAGCCTGGGGATGAGCTTCCCTCGATTCGCTCACTTGCCGAGCAACTGATCGTCAATCCTAATACGATCGCCCGAGCTTATCGGGAGCTAGAGACCCAGGGTGTCGTGGAAAAACGGCGTACGGCTGGTACGTTTGTGGCTGACTCAGGCTCACCGCTTGCTCGCAAAGAGCGATTGAAGCTACTCAAAGAGCGCATCGATCAATTGCTCACCGAAGCCTATCAGATGGGATTTGAGCTCGACGAAGTGATGAAACTTGTTGAGCAAAGCTCACTGATTTCTCAGCAACCTAAGAAAGGACCATCAAGCCATGAGTGATTTTGTGATCGATATCCAACATCTAGGTCGCAGTTTTGGCAAGACCGAGGCGCTACAGGATGTATCGCTACAAGTCCCGCGAGGAGGGGTCTTTGGACTGATAGGTAGCAATGGTGCGGGAAAGACGACCCTTATTAAACACATTCTCGGTTCCCACTATGCCCAGCGTGGTTGGGTGAAGGTCTTTGGGCTTGATCCAGTCGCTGAGCCGGTCAAGGTCCTTGGTCGCATCGGTTATATGTCTGAGGATCGCGACGTACCTAGTTGGATGCGAATCGGGGAGTTGATCGACTTTACGCGAACGTTCTATCCGGCGTGGGATTCTGGTTATGCGACGGAATTAACCAGTGTCTTTGAGCTCGATGTGAAGCAGAAGATTCGAGATCTGTCCCGTGGGCAGACCGCGCGAGTCTGCTTACTGCTTGCACTTAGCCATCGACCTGAACTACTTGTCTTGGACGAACCATCTTCAGGACTAGATCCGGTCATACGTCGCGACATTCTGACAGCCATTGTACGGACTACGACCGACGAAGGCCGTACGGTATTGTTTTCCTCGCATCTGCTCGATGAAGTTGAGCGCTTAGCCGATCGTGTCGCGATACTGCACCAGGGTAGGATCCTTCTGGATCAGAAGCTGGAGGACATCTATGAATCCTACCATCGCGTAACGCTACGATTCGATCGATCATCCTCTGTTGCACCAGCCCTTGAGGGTTCCCTGCACTCTGATGGAAACGGCAATGAGTGGACTTATGTGTATCGAGGTCAGAAGGGTCAACTGCTTGCCGCATCAAGCCAGCTCAACGCAACCGTTGTCGCCGAATTGCCATTGAGCTTAGACGACATCTTTGTTTGCAACATTCAAGGACATTAGCGAGGTACCATGATGCATTCGATCATCGCGGCTTTGACATGGGAATACGTTGCTCGCAATCGCTGGATGCTTTTGTGGTTGCCTCTGCTTGCAAACATCCCTGCGTTGTGCATACTGCTACCGCTTAAAAGTATCAGTCCTGACGATTCCTTTATGACATCACCTCTGTTGATTGGAATCCAAGTCTCTGTGCTTCTTAGTTTGGTTCTGGTGGTCTGCTTTGGGATTATTTCAACACAAGGCAGTTCGAGAAGACTCTACAGATTTCCGATTTCGACGATTCAAATCACAAGCTACTACTTCTGGACTGGAGCATTGCTCGTGGGTGCTCAAGTCGCCCTGGTGCTATGGTTGTGGAAGGTGCTTCTTCCGATCGATTGGCCGATCGCAAGTCCCGTTGTTTTCTCTATCGTATGCTGGTGTGCTCTTCAACCAGTCGTGAGGGGACAATCGCAATCCCTATGGTGGATTGTTCTTGCTATCTTGATTGTGATCGCGTTGTCGTTTTGGTTGCTGATCCGCCATGGCGTTCCATTTCAGCAAGGTGGCATGTTAACGAGCCAAGTCCATTACTGGAACGTGATTTCCATCACCGATTGGTTGATCACCTTTTTTTCGCTAGGTTTGGCTTACTGGCTAACTGCAATTCGGGTCACCTACGACCGCAGTGGTCGTAGCAATATGCCATTGTTAGAAAGAATCCAATTGGCATTGGAACGCTTAGAGGCAAGATGGTTCAGTGGTTCCTGGAATTTTAGGTCGCCGATCCAAGCGTACAGTTGGTACGACTTGCGCCATCGCCTTCTTACGATACCGATACTGGTCTTTCTGGGTGTCCTGGTATCATGGGTCATCGCTGGACTTACGGCTGTCATCAAGCGAGATCCCGGCACGTTGATTAGCTTGGCAATTGGAGGGACCTATTTATCCACGGTGCTCCAAGTCTACATGGCGTTGCTTTTTGGAGCCTTAAGCCTTTTTGGAAAGTACTTGGTGCGGTTCGAAGCGCCTGAGCATAAGCTGAAAAAATCTGACGCGACACCCTTTGAGCATGGGTCATTTTTCAACGGCTTACCGATCTCTTTCAAGGACAAGGCCACGGCACTTGTTGCATCCTCAGCAATGGCAACCGTAATTTGCGGTGCCGTACTTCTTCTTTCTTACGCGCTGATCGGAATGGTTGCATGGGCCTTTGGGGTCTGTCTATCCAACGTGAAATTCCTCAATCACTGGAAGTATCTTGTTTCTATGAACGTCTTGGCCATGGTGCTGACGTTTGTCCTGAATAATCTTAAATTTTCCATTGGACCGATGCTCTGGCGTATTGACCATTGGTTTTGGTCGATCATCCTGGCTGCGATTCTGGTTGCATTCGGCCAGCCGGCTGGCATTTGCGTATCGGCTGCGTTTTGCGTTTTCGTACTGGTGGCTTTAACGGCCTCGACGATCCAGAGCCTAATGAAGGCGGATATCAGGCTTGGGACGGCCCTTGGAATTTGGGGGATTGGCACCTGTTTAGCGATCCTCGGGTGGTACTTGTTCAGAGACGAGTTTGGACCTGTTGGAATGCTTCTTCTGGCCGCCCTCGCAGGGCTTAGTATGCTTCCGTTTTTCTCAACGACAGAATCCATTCGGCGTGCCCACACCAGCTAACCTTTTCGATTTGTAAAGAGTGGTGTTTCAGGGAAGGAATTAGGGCTATTCTCCAAGAAGATTATCCATTCCAATTCCAAGATCGCTCGGGAATAAACGAAGTAACGGCCATGCACCTATCGATTGAAAACTTAAGCAAAACCTATCCCGGGGGGGTTCGAGCCCTCGACCGCGTTTCTTTAACGATCCCCGAAGGGATGTTCGGGTTGCTTGGCCCCAACGGTGCCGGCAAATCGACCCTGATGAGGACCTTGGCGACCCTTCAAGAAGCTGACTCTGGCAGGGCAGTCTTGGAAGGGACCCCGGTGGCTCCTTGCATCGATGTGTTGGAGGATAAACAGACCGTGCGGCGGTTGTTGGGTTACCTTCCTCAGGAATTTGGTGTGTATCCGCGTACAAGCGCCGTAAAACTGCTTGGGCATCTGGCCGCCCTCAAAGGCGTCGGCAGCAATTCAAAAGAACGACTTGAAATCGTCAACGGGCTTCTTGAGCGAGTGAACCTTGCAGAGCATCGCAATAAACCTGTCAGCAACTACTCCGGAGGGATGCGGCAACGATTCGGGATCGCTCAAGCACTCTTAGGTGATCCGCAACTGCTGATCGTCGACGAGCCGACCGCAGGCCTTGATCCCGGGGAGCGGAACCGATTCTATAATCTGCTTGCCGAAGTCGGTGAAAACATCATCGTCATCCTCTCGACACACATTGTTCAAGATGTCAAAGAGCTCTGCACAAGCATGGCGATCATCGACAAGGGGCGACTTTTAGCAAGTGGATCTCCAAGCGATGCAGAGTCCGAGTTGGAGGGCAAGGTTTGGTCCAAGTCGATGACCAAGCAAGAGCTTAGCCAACGCACTTGGGACTATCCGATCCTTTCGACCAAGCTCATTGGTGGATTGCCATCGGTACGGATCTACAGTGAAACTCAGCCCGAAGGTCAGTGGCGAAGCGTAGATCCTGACTTGGAAGATGTCTTTTTTTCGAAGCTAACGGGCGTGCTAAGCGATGTTTAGTGAGTTTTTACGTTTTGAGTTGTCCTATTGGCTGCGCGGGTGGATGGTCTACATCTTCTTTGCGGTGATCGCTTTGCTCTTTGGCATCGCAGCCGGCTCGGATGCAATCGTAGTCGCCGGGGTCGGTGGAAACACGCTTCGTAATTCCCCCTTTTCGGTGGCGATGTGGTATGCCGGAGCGAGTTTGATCACGGCATTCATGGCGGCGGCGATTTATGATTCGTCGGCATCGCGAGATTTTGCCAACAAAATGTCGGACATCTTGTTTAGTAAGCCGCTGAGCAAATGGGGGTTTCTGCTGGGTCGGTTCTTCGGTGCCACGCTAGCGGCATTGATCCCTGCGGTTGGAATCGGTTTTGGAATACTCACGGCCCACCTACTGAATGCTTCGGACACCGAACGCTGGGGGCCAAGTGCGTTTTGGCATCATTGGCAACCTTTTTTGATCTTTGTCATCCCCAATACACTCATATTTGGTGCATTGGTCTTTGCGATTGCCAGCGTTACTAGGAACACCCTGTACTCGTTTTTGTCCTTGCTGGCCGTGCTGATTCTCTATGGAATCACCCAAGGTGTCGCGGGCCAACTCGATTATGAGGGCTTGGCCGCTTGGACCGATCCATTCGGATCGGCTCCGTTTGATCAAGCGACCAAGTACTGGACGGTCAGCGATCGCAACACGCGTTCTATTCCTTTGACACCCTTGTTGATTGGGAACCGAGTGTTATGGTTAGCCGTTGCCTCGCTGGTTTTTTGGATGGCAGGAAAGCGATTTCGATTTGAGACCTTGGTAGCTTCTCCCAAGCAAGCCAGCACCATAGTCAGTCCAAATGCGCCTGCTACAGATCAGATTTTGGTCGACCAGGCGGCAGCCATGAACATTTCCTCGCTCAAGCGACCGCAGCAGCCTAGTTGGTTTAGCCAGTTTTTCTCAACCCTGGGCTCTGACCTTTCTGCGGTAATCTTCAGCAAGACATTCATCATTCTCTTGGGTTTTACTCTAATCAATGTCGGATTCAGTCTGGCTTTAGGATCGGCAGATATGTTCGGATCGTCGTCATTCCCAGTGACATACGAAGTTATCGAACAAGTCTCGGGTAGTTTGCTCATTTTGCCCATCGCATTGATTACTTACTTCACGGGAGTGCTTGTGTGGCGAGATCGAGATAGCCGATTTCATGAAATACTGGGAGCAACCCCAGTTCCCAATAGCGTCTTTGCGGCGTCTCGGTGGGTTTCGATGTTGATACTCCTGCTAAGCGTCTTGCTGGTGGGGATCGCCATTGGCGTGTTTTATCAATGGACACAGGGATTCTATAGATTCCAACTTGGAGTCTACTTCCAAGAGCTGATTGGAATCACGGGCCTTTCCTTTTTGTTCCTGATGGTGATCAGTTTCCTAGCTCATACACTTGCGCCCAACAAGTACATCGGCTATGCCTTATTTGTTTTGTTCCTCGTGGTCAACGGCAGGATCTGGTCGCTGCTTCGATGGAACACGCTGCTATTCCGTTTTGGTGCCTTGCCAGAACACACTTACTCGGACATGTTTGGGATAGCTCCCTTCAAGACGGGGCTTTTAGCTTTTGGAGCCTACTGGTTATTGGTCTCGGGTGTTTTGATTTGGCTAACCAGTGCCCTGATGCACCGAGGCGTAGCCAAACGCATCAAGGAGCGATTTGGCATTCTGGTCCGAGAAGTTTCGCTTAAAAACGGACTTGTACCTGCAGCGTTTGCCCTGGCTGCGATCGGGATGGGCAACTGGCTAGCGTACAACACCATGGTGGTCAATAAACTGGTTGGTTCGACCAAACGGGAGCAGTTGCAAGTCCTCTACGAGACGACTTATTCGAATCTAGCTGCAGTACCTCAGCCCAAGATCGAATCGATCCAGTACAAGATCGATATCTACCCTGAGACTCGCAATTTGCAAATGAGTGCGGTGCAGATGATCACCAACAAGAGCGATCAATCGATCGAGCGATTCTACATCAACATCAGTCCAGATCTTGAGACTCAGATCACGATCCCCCGGTGCCAATTGGAAAAAGATGACGAAGATTTGATGTTTCGCACTTATCGCGTTGATCCGCCGATGCAGCCAGGTGAGATACTCCAGATGGAATACACCATCAAGAGCAACACACGAGGGATCGAAAACCAGGTCAGCAACACGCAATTGGTTCAGAATGGAACGTTCTTCAACAACGCAATTGCCCCGAGTTTTGGTTACGACGAGAACCGTCGAATCGTTCTTCCTAGACGAAGAAAACTCAATGGCTTGGAACCCGTTGAACCTTTGCCGCAACTCCAGCGCGATTGCGATGCAAATTGCAATGTCCATTATATTTCTCAGGATGCCGACTGGGTCAGCGTCGAAACCCTCATCAGCACTTCCGAAGACCAAATCGCGGTGGCTCCTGGTTCGCTGGTCGAGCAGTGGAAAGAGGCGGGGCGAAGCTACTATCGATACCGAGTTGACCATCCATCCTTGAACTTTTACTCATTCATTTCGGCGCGCTACGAAGTCGAACGAGGCAAAGTAGGAGATATCGACACGGAGGTCTACTACCACAAAGAGCATGCTTGGAACGTTCCGAAAATGTCCAAGGCGATCGCCGACACACTGGAATACTGCACCAAGGAGTTTGGACCCTACAAACACAAGCAGGCCCGCATCATCGAATTCCCTCGAGTCGCGAGTTTTGCCCAAGCCTTCCCCGGAACCATGCCTTATTCGGAGTCGATCGGATTTATCGCTAACCTGGGTAAACCCGACGATATCGACATGGTCACTTACATCGTCGCTCACGAGATGGGCCACCAATGGTGGGCCCACCAAGTCATCGGAGCCAAGGTTCAAGGAGCAACCCTCCTGAGTGAAACGCTCGCGCAGTACACCGCGTTGATGGTCATGCGCAAGACCTACGGCGATGACATGATGCACAAGTTCTTCCGCTACGAAATGGATAACTATCTGCGATCCCGTGGTGGCGAGCAACTCAAAGAGCGACCGCTGATGAACGTCGAGTTGACCCAGGGATACATCCACTATCAAAAAGGTGGATTGGCCTTGTATTACTTGGCTGAAATGATCGGTGAGCAACGGATCAATGCGGCACTAAAACAGCTCATTGAACAGTACGCTTACAAAGGCCCCCCCTACCCTAACGCTTTTGCACTCGTGGATCGCTTGAAAGAACAAACACCTCAGGAATTACAATACCTGATCACGGATCTGTTTGAGCAGATTACGCTATTCGAGAACAAAACACTCGATGCGACCGCAGAGAAACAAGCCGATGGAAAGTACTTGGTTCGCATCTCGATCCAATGCGAGAAGAAGAAAGCAGATGAAAAGGGAGCTGAGACAACTGTTCCGATGAACGACTACTTAGAGATCGGTGCTTTTGCCAAACCTGAACCCGGTAAGCGTTATGGCAAGTCCTTGCACCGAGAACGCGTGCAATTGACCGACGGCAAACACGCTTTGGAATTCGTGGTCGATGAACTGCCATTCCAAGCCGGTGTCGACCCAAGGAATTTGCTGATCGATACTGTACCGGCGGACAATCTCAAGAAGGTCACCATCAAGTAGTGTTCCGAAACCGGTAGGCCTGAAGAACCGGTTTTTCAAGGTCGCTGATTTCTCCGAAATCAGTGCTCAGCACGTTGAACCACAATGACCAGATTGAGCCATGCCTGACGCGTTAGCAGATGATTTCGGAGAAATCATCTACGTTAAGAACCCTTCGGGCCTGAAGAACTGCTTTTCAAGGTCGCTGATTTCTCCGAAATCAGTGCTCAATACGTTGAACCACAATGACCCGATTGAGCCATGCCTGACGCGTTTGCAGATGATTTCGGAGAAATCATCTACGTTAAGAACCCTTCGGGCCTGAAGAACCGGTTTTTCAAAGGTCGCTGATTTCTCCGAAATCAGTGCTCAATACGTTGAACCACGATGATCCGATTGAGCCATACCTGACGCGTTTGCAGATGATTTCGGAGAAATCATCTACGTTGAGGGCCCTCGGCACTGAAGGACCGCTTTTCAAGGTCGCTGATTTCTCCGAAATCAGTGCTCAGCACGTTGAACCACAATGACCAGATTGAGCCATGCCTGAAGCGTTTGCAGATGATTTCGGAGAAATCATCTACGTTGAGGGCCCTTCGGGCCTGAAGAACTGCTTTTCAAGGTCGCTGATTTCTCCGAAATCAGTGCTCAATACGTTGAACCACGATGATCCGATTGAGCCATACCTGACGCGTTTGCAGATGATTTCGGAGAAATCATCTACGTTGGGGGCACCTTCGGGCCTGATGAACCATTTTTTCAAGGTCGCTGATTTCTCCGAAATCAGTGCTCAATACTTTCAACCACGATGACCAGATTGAACCATGCCTGAAGCGTTTGCAGATGATTTCGGAGAAATCATCTACGT
>Ga0172372_10001837_pt1 | contig 32577 bp, 37 predicted proteins | sample LakKiv5m_2_FD_114544 | JGI IMG/M metagenome (GOLD analysis project Ga0172372, IMG submission 114544) | Freshwater microbial communities from Kabuno Bay, South-Kivu, Congo - kab_092012_9.5m | ecosystem: Environmental > Aquatic > Freshwater > Lake | place: Democratic Republic of the Congo... | reverse complement strand
TTTAGAGAAAAAGATATCGTGGTAATTGGCGGCGGAGACAGCGCCTGCGAAGAAGCTTCGTTCCTAACTCGCTTTGGCAAAAAAGTATATTTAATACATCGGAGAGATGAGCTCAGAGCGTCCAAGATTATGCAGGATAGAGTTCGAGCCAATCCAAAACTCGAATTAGTTCTTTCTAAAATCCCCGTCGACATTCAAGGCACAAAACAGGGCGGTGTTACTGGGCTAACCTTGAAGGATGCAAAAACTGGAGAAAATACACTTTTCAAATGTGACGCCGTATTCCTCGGAATCGGACACACCCCCAACACAGGTCTCTTTAAAGGCCAAATAGATATGGATGAAAATGGCTACTTAAAAACCAAGCCAAACTCAACCTACACCAATATCGAGGGAGTATTCGCCTGCGGAGATGTTCAAGATCACGTCTTTAGGCAAGCAATCACTGCCGCCGGCTCTGGCTGTATGTCTGCAATCGAAGCGGAGAGATGGCTTGAGGGGCAGGGGGCGCACTAATCTACCAAGGCGCCTAAGAGCTTAAGATCATTGGCTTTTCATAAGGCTTGCAACTTCTTTCTAAACTCCTCGATTACTCTAGGTCAAATTTCAATTTGAAATATTGTGCCATATATGGCACAATCAAAGAGGTGCCATGAAAGTGCTTAGAACGCCGGAATTTGAGTCCTGGCTTCAAAGACAAACAGAAAAGCTTATTGCATTAGTAGAAACCAGATTTTTTAGAATCTCTGTGTATGACTACTTTGGGGATGTAAAATCTTTAAGACATGGCCTTTCTGAGCTTAGGTGGAAGAACGGAATGCGGGTCTACTTTACTAAGGCAGAAACTAGAAAGATTGTTATTTTATTAGGAGGTCTCAAAAATGGTCAAAAAAGCGATATCAAAGAAGCTCGTCGGCTTGCCGAAAAATACTCCGCCTATTAAGAGCAAAAGCTCAGAGGAGCTAATCTCCATTAATCCAGCAAAAAGGCTCAAAGATAAGGATCTTATATTTAAGGCTCTTTGGCAGTGTTTAATAGAAAACGACGTAGAGTCTTTTAAGGATATCCTTAGAGGGCACTTAGAGGCTCTGAGTAAGGAACGTTTGGCTGAGAAATCTTCAACCTCCAGGAGAACTATTTATAGAATTCTATCTCCCGAGGGCAATCCTACCCTTAAAAACATCTCTAAAGTGCTTAATGCACTATATGGCTAACCCAACAAAAAACCCCGATGCGAATTAACGCACCGGGGCTTTTATATAAGAGAGCGTTAATCTCCCTTATTTCAAATCCCTTAGATCTTGCCTTGGATAAAGAAAGCAATAACGAAGGCCAAGATACCAAGAGCCTCGATGAATACGAGACCAAGAATCATTGGGGTATTTAGCTTGCCAGCGGCAGATGGATTACGGCCGATAGCATCAAGAGCTGCGCTAACAACCTTGCTTTGGCCAGTAGCAGCACCGAAAGCACCAAGACCGATAGCGATACCAGCACCGATTGACAACCAATCATGACCGGCAGCAGCGGCAGCTTCCTCAGCGAAAGCTACATCGAAACCGAAAAGAACGGTCAAAACTAACAATCCTAGGAGCGAAGCGAACTTATTCATTGTTTTCCCTTTATAATGCATTACAAAAAATTACTAATTTCCTCTGTCTCTAGTGGTGTTCTTCCCCGTGCTGTGTAGCAAGAAGAATGTAAACCATTGTGAGCGTAGCGAACACAAATGCTTGCATGAAGCTTACGAAAGTTCCTAGCGCATAAAAGGCGACAGGAATAACGACCTTCGTAAGTTGGATCGATGTATCAAGCACAATGTGGTCAGCGGTTATATTCCAATACATCCTCAAGTTAAGTGTCAGAACCCGCAAACAGATACTGACTATCTCGAGACAGAATATAAACGGTGCTAGCCACCACACAGGACCGAGGAAATGTTTAAAATAGCCAACTGCCCCGTGCTCGCGAATTCCATACCAATTGAAGCAGAAAAATACAACAACAGCGATTCCTACGTTAATCCAAATCGAAGTTGTTATAGCTGCAAAGCCTGGGATAAGACCTAATAAATTTGAGAACAATAAAAACATAAATATAGAGCCCGTTAGTGGCACATATTTTCTGTTTTCTTTGCCAAGAATCGAATCATGATACTTTATAAAAGCCTCTAGGATCACATCAAAGAGGTTATAGAAGAATCCATGACTTCCAGGGATTACCCTAGTCTCTATATCTTCTGGTCTTCTAAGATATTTTGTTGCTGCGCTGCCGCCGATAATTAAAAAGATAGCAACCAAAACGGCGAGAAAGAGCTTCTCTGTATCAGGATAGTAGGCCGGAAGATCGTGGATCTTGCCGGGTAGATCATGGAACCAAGTATAATGGCCTTTCATGCTTAATTCTCGAGTCAATAATTGCGGCGTAAGATTACAGGAATCAAGTAAATTGTAAAGACTTCTGCCCGTTTATAAGGGTAGTAAAAAGGTGTTATCTAGATCGATCTTGCTCTTCCTTTGGAACCCCCGGGTAAGGCAAAAGCACGGCTGGCACAAAAGATAACAACCCAAAAATAAAAGGCAATAATCCCTGCATATTAGAGCCCCGAAGCTCCATTAAAACAGCTATCACCAGGCCAAGCTTTAAAGCTAGAGCTAGTCCAGGCACAACGATTCCACCGCCCGCACCCAACATTAGACGAGCGATGTCTGAATACGCTGCGACAGATAACATCGCTAACGTTGATCCTAAGAAGAAAAGAGATCCTTCATAAGCAGAATCAGCCACGACTAGAATGATAGTAAGTGTTAACGAGAGTAAAAAAATTTTTAAATTTAGCTGAGACATCTTGAGAGCAATTATGGATGATCTAAAAATGCAAATATACTACTCGGAAACCAAACGACTTTATATTACAGATTTTGGAAATCTCTCTTAAATTAGAAAAATGCTTTTAACCATTTGAGGTCATGAGGTTTTATTCATATCTCGGTAGCTCAAAAAGCTGCTTAGTAGATCCAATTTCGTACCGAAAAATAAAAATTTAGTTTAGGTCGTTTTAAGTAAGAAAAAAACTTCGTGCAAATCGATGCGGTTTTACTTGGTGAAAACAATAAAAAAACTTTTTCAAAAAAAACGATTGTCAGCTCTTGATCCTTTCAGTAGTTTTCCACTCCGCGATTATGATCAAGTTTGTTCACATTCTATTTCAATCTTCGGTAAGCCAAGAAAAGCTTCCGATTAAATTAAGTTAGCGAGATAAAATATTTGTGCGGTTCGAGGAAAACATAGCTCGTAAGTCATGTGTCGTCGAATCAGCAGAGTTGATTCTTCCGCTCGTTGAGAAAGTCGAACACAATAGCTCAGACGACGCTGCTCACGAGGCCCTTTGGAATATAATAGCGGCTTCTCTAAAATCCTCACTGGATCCACAAATATTCGAAGCCTACATTAAGCCACTTTCTCCTCTCTCTTTTGATAGGGATACTCAGGAGCTATCAATCGGAGCCCCTTCTAAATTTCTAGTGGACAGAGTCGAAAGAACTTACGGGGAAGAGATTAATAAAACCCTAACTTCCCAATTAGGCGAAAACGCCCATGTTTCTTTCAGATTAGATTCATCTCTTTTAAAATTAAAAAGAGATGAGCACAGGGCTATCGTTGTTAAAAAGCCATCTGAGTCCAAGCCCGTTTCTCAACAAAAAGAGTCTTTATCTATTCCTGCTTCCGATCTGGCTCCTCTACAGTCGAATCTAAATCCTAGATATACTTTTAATAACTTTGTGGTCGGCAACAGTAACCAATTTTGTCATGCCGCAGCTAGGCAGGTCTCTGATGCTCCTGGTCAAGCTTATAATCCTCTGTTTATTTACGGAGGAGTAGGCTTAGGCAAAAGTCATCTCCTTCATGCCATCGGAAACTCCATCTTAGAGAGAAGACCTAATGCCCGGGTTCTCTATATGTCTTCTGAGAGTTTTACTAACGAACTTATCCAGTCTCTAAGAACCGGCAAGATGGAGGAGTTCAAAACTAAGTTAAGAGGGCTGGACGTTCTTCTAATAGATGACATCCAATTTGTCTCTGGCAAAGAAAGAACCCAGGAAGAGTTCTTTCATACATTCAATACGCTACACAGCGCCAAGAAACAGATTGTTATTACATCTGACACTGTTCCTCACGATATAATCGGTCTTAAGGAGCGTCTTCAAACTAGATTTTCCTGGGGTCTTATAGCAGATCTTCAGGTTCCTGATTTTGAGACCAGGGTTGCTATTATTAACAGAAAGGCCTCAAACAATAACGTTTCTCTGCCTATGGATGTGGCTCAATACGTTGCGGAGAATATCTCTACAAACGTAAGAGAGTTAGAGGGCGCCCTTACTCGACTTTGTGCCGTTAGCAGCTTACAAGGCGTAAAAATTTCTAAGCAGTTGGCTGAATCAGTATTAAAGCCGATGCTAAAGAGCAAAGTTGTTAACATTACGGTTGATGACATTAAGAGTGCTGTATCGAATCACTTTGGATTAAAGGTTGCAGATCTTAGCTCCAAAAAGAGATCTAGAAGCTACTCATTCCCTCGTCATATAGCGATGTATCTCTGTCGCAAGCACACCACCTGTTCATATCCAGATATCGGGGATCAGTTTGGTGGAAGGGATCACTCCAGCGTAATTCACGCTGCTAACGTTGTGGGAAAAAAGATTACTGAAGATGTTGAGGTCAAAGCTATTCTCGGAAAAATCGAAGCTGTTTTGATGAGTTAGTGGTTTTTGTGGATATCCACTATAAGTGGTTAATATTAGGTTGATTTTTCGGGTAAAAGTTGTTGATAATTTGTGTTCTCTTCGGTGTAAATTAGAGGTTACAAGCACCCTCTAGAGGCTACCTGTTGATAGTTAATTAATTCTCAACAGCTTTTAGAATGTGTTTTGAGGTTGGTTTAGATAATGATAGTAAATGGTTGGAGATAAATTCCCCAGAAGTATTATCTCTTATTACTACTACTATTTTTTATTCTTATTAAATCCATATTAATAGAAAGAAGTTGATGTATGGAACTTACAATAAATAAATCTGAGTTAACAAAAGCATTGTCCTGTATTCAGTCGATCGTTCAGAAGAAGACAACGATGCCGATTCTTAGCAATGCTTTGATAAGTGCATCCAAAGAAGGGCTTAACATATCAGCAACTGACTTAGAGATTGCTCTATCAGCAAAAGTTCCAGCAAAGATCTCCAAGGAGGGATCGACCACAGTAAATGCGAAAGTTCTTTATGATGTAGTCAAAGAACTTCCAGATGCAGAGGTCACTCTTAAATTAGGGGAAGGAGAGCGCCTAGAGGTCGTATGCGGCAAATCTCGCACGAGGATTATAGGAGCTAGAGCCGAAGAATTTCCTGGCCTTCCAGGTCAAGGTCTTTCGCCTAAAGCGAAGATGCCTTCAAAGCAATTAAGTGAGATTATATCAAAGACCATATATTCAGTTTCAATGGATGAAACCAGATTTAATCTGAACGGTGTGAATTTCGAAATCGTTGATGGTGATAAAGCAAAATCTTTAAGACTGGTTGCCACAGATGGTCATAGGCTTGCCATGATAACAAGACCGGCCGGAAATCTTAATTTCAAAGGTTCGGTTCTCGTTCCAAGAAAAGGACTTTTAGAGATTAACAAGCTAATCAGTGAATATCCTTCTGATGAAATCGCAGTGGGCGTTGAGGATGGATTTATAGTTACTGAAGCCCCAGGGGTAAAGTTATCAATAAGATTAATTGACGGAGAGTTTCCTGACTACAGACAGGTAATGCCAAAGAGTAAGGGAGTTAAGGCCACCGTTAACGGAGCTGAGCTTGCCATGGCTTTAAAGAGAGTCTCTTTGATGGTCACAGATAAAGCAAAAGGGGCTAAATTAGACTTTTCAAACGGAACATTGCGAATATCTAGTTATTCTCCAGAGTTGGGAGATGCATCTGAAGAGATATCTGTAGATTATAAGGGCGATACCTTATCGGTAGGATTTAATGCCAGATATATTCTAGACATTTTGACAGCTGTTAACGAATCGCAGAGATTTGTTCTAGAACTTCATGGCGAATTAGGACCTGGAAAAATTTATCCAGAGAGTGACGAATCTTGCTTGGCTATCGTCATGCCGATGCGGCTAACATAATTCATGTGGATAAAAGATCTAAGGATCTACCAATTTAGAAACTTGGCTGATGCAACCATAAGCTTTAAGTCAGGGGTAAATCTGATAATAGGCAGGAACGGTCAGGGCAAAACAAATTGTCTAGAGAGTATCTCTGTCCTTAGCTCCGCTAAATCATTCCGAACCAACAAACTGGGGGAGCTTATAAAATGGGGTCACGACGAGGCCTCGGTATTTGCGACCTTGGAATTTTCATCAGGACATAAAAACTCTCTGGGACTTGTTCTGGGTAACAAGAGTAAAAAGGCTTATTTAAATGATGCTATTGTAAAATCAGCCGATGAATTTATAGGTCTTTTAGCATCTGTTACATTCACCCCAGATGACCTTGAGCTAGTAAAAGGCGGACCAGCTGAAAGAAGAAGGTTTCTTGATAAGGCGCTAGCCTTTTTAGATAGGAAATCAATCAGGACCCTTGCCGCATACAATACAACCCTGAAATCCAAAAATGCCCTATTAAAAAACTCAGCAGGGAAAAGTAGGGGGATTTTATTTGAAGGGATGGATTCTTGGAACAGATTGTTGGCTAAGTATGGAACTGAAATAGAGTTATCTCGAAGAGCAGTTATCAAGAGCTTAGCAGAGAGGGCAAGAATAATTTATTCTTCGTACGCCCCTGACTCAGAGGCACTCCAACTTTCATTAAAGAGCGCTAAGACCAAACCGGAGCCCTCCGAGTACCTAATGATGGAGGAATTGAACGAGGCTAAAGAAAGGGAGTTTTATCAGGCACAATCCTTAGTAGGTCCTCACAGAGATGACCTCATAATTACCCTATCTGGAAAAGATTCACGCTCTTTTGCATCCCAAGGTCAAACTAGATCAATAGTCCTATCTCTTAAACTAGCGCTTATAGAGGAGATAGAGGCTGTGCGAGGCGAAGCCCCCATAATACTTTTGGACGACGTAGATTCAGAATTAGACCAAGGAAGGAGAGAAAACTTCTTTCAAACCATAGTCAATAACAAGAGACAGGTGATAATATCGGGCACAAACGCTAAGGCCCTTCCCATACCCAGCTCTGAGATTAACATTCTTAGAATGGATACGGGGATAATCACCGAGTCCTAAATGGGATTAATAAACATTCATTTCTTTCTCTTATTTTTGGCTTTTGGATTCGCTGAATCATTTGGTCCAGTTTATTTCTACAAAATCGGGCTATCCCTAAGCGATATAGCAATTTATTGGGCTATTTTCTTCATAATTAGAGCCTTGTTTAGACCCATAATAATCCACATCGCCCACGCGTTTGATCTAAAAAAGATTTTTTCTCTTTCAATTTTATTTTTTAGCGGCAGATATATTCTCTATTCCTTCGTGAAAGAACCAGGGCTCATGATGGTAGGGCTCTTGGTTTACGAAGCTATGGCCAGCACCATGTACTGGGTTATTTATCATGCTTATTTTGCTGCCCTTTCATCAAACGAAAAGGCTGGAACCCAGGTGGCAACTAGGGACATGATGCTGCATTTTGCGCGATTGTTGTCACCATTTATAGCTAGTCTAATTATTGATAATGTTGGGTTTTCGGCTGCTTTTATAGCCGCAGCAGCAATATCAGCTAGTAGTGTTTTACCGCTTTTAAATCAGCCCATGAAAGAAATTCACATAAAGGACTTTTCATGGAAAAAGGCCCTAGTTGTTGATAAATCTGGGGCTTTTTTATACGGAGTAGCAGGCATCCAGGAGTATGGTCATAACTTTTTATGGCGGTTAGTGATATTTTTGAGTCTCGGCAGCTACGTAGGGTTTGGAGCACTTTTAAGTCTATCAATATTATTTCAGATAGTGGGAAATTTTTTTGTTGGAAGACATTTTGATAGAACCAAGAGCATAACTCTTCCTATTATTGGTCTTTCGATTGTGGCTTTGGTATTTGTGGCGCGCTCCGCTTTGCCCACGACCGTGGCTATAATTGTAGGCTTAGATATTATTTTTGTGATCGGCAGCATTCTTCATGGCCCATATGTCTCAGCCATCAACTATCAAAGGAGCAAAAAGTCTCACAGCACCCTCCTTTTTCAGTTTTGGTCTGAGCTAGGCTGGGACTGTGCCAGCATATCAACCCTTCTTTTGTCATCGCTTCTTCTTTCCTTAGGGGTGCCGCTAAAGGGGGTAATGCTGCTAGGAATAATAGGAATCTTCGGTACTAAATTGGCGATTAAGAGATATCGATAGTGGCTGCTCTAAGTGGTTGCTTAAGCTAGATAAAAGAGAGCGATTTTAAGCCCCATTTTCTTTACCAAAACCGCGAAATCATTTATAATATTAGGGCATATAGGAGTACCAGTGGAGTCCCAAGAAACAACCCCAGTTCCAGCCCCCAAAAAGGGCGCAGAAGCCTACGATGGCTCAGCAATTAAGGTATTAGAAGGTCTAGACGCCGTCAGAAAGCGCCCTGGCATGTATATCGGCGATACCTATGAAAGAGGGTACCACCACCTGGTTTATGAGGTGGTAGATAATTCAGTCGACGAGGCTCTAGCAGGGTATTGCAACCAAGTAACCCTAACTTTGAATGATGATGGCTCCTGCTCGGTTGAAGATAACGGCAGAGGAATCCCTGTTGATATTCATCCTACAGAAAAGGTCAGCACAGTTGAAGTCGTGATGACCAAACTTCATGCTGGCGGAAAGTTCGAAAAGGATGCTTACAAGGTATCAGGCGGATTGCACGGTGTAGGCGTATCAGTTGTTAACGCCCTTTCAGACTGGTTGAAGGTTGAGGTACAGCGAGACGGCAAAGTTCACGCCATGGAGTTTCATAGAGGCGTTCCAGTCGCCCCATTAAAAGAGATCGGCAAGTCAGAGGGTCGCGGAACAAAAGTAACTTTTTATCCGGATCATTCAATCTTTAAAGAGACCAAGGTTTTCACCTATGAGACTATATCTCATAGGTGTCGTGAGCTAGCGTTCCTGAATCAGGGTCTCAGATTCATTGTAAAAGATGAAAGAAAAGGAAAAGAGAAGACCCTAGAGTTTTTCTATGAAGGTGGCATCAAGAGCTACGTTGAGCACATTAACAAATCAAAGAGTCCGCTATTTAAGGATGTTATTTATTTCTCTACCGAGAGAGACAATGTGCAGGTAGAGGTGGCCATGCAGTACAACGAAGGCTATCAGGAGAATATCTACACATACTGCAACAACATTAATACCCATGAGGGTGGAACCCACCTAGCCGGATTTAAGTCAGCCCTTACCAGATGCGTAAATTCTTATGCGAATAAAAGCGGTCTTTTAAAGGGTCTGAGCGAGGGCATTACTGGCGAAGATACTCGTGAAGGATTAACCGCAGTTATCAGCACAAAAGTTCCAGAGCCTCAGTTTGAAGGACAAACTAAAACAAAACTGGGCAACAGTGAGGTTAAGGGATTCGTAGAAACTCTAGTCGGGGAGCAGCTTGGTAATTACTTAGAGAAGAATCCTAGCATAGCAAAGATAGTAGTAATGAAGGCCAGCGAGGCTGCTAGAGCTAGAGAAGCTGCCAGAAAAGCAAGAGAGTTAGTAAGAAGAAAGGGAGCATTAGATTCATCTAACCTTCCGGGAAAGCTAGCTGACTGTCAGAATGAGAATCCAGAGGAATGCGAGTTATACCTGGTGGAGGGTGATTCGGCCGGTGGCTCAGCCAAGCAGGGTAGAGATAAAAAGAATCAGGCTATTTTACCGCTGAAAGGTAAAATTCTTAACGTAGAGAAAGCCCGATTCGATACGATGCTAGCTTTTGAAGAAATTAGAACCATCATCACAGCGCTAGGCACCGGCATAGGCAGCGAAGATTTCGATGTAAGTAAGCTTCGCTATCATAAAGTCGTAATTATGACCGATGCTGACGTTGATGGTAGTCACATTAGAACTCTTCTTCTTACATTCTTCTACAGACAGATGCATGAGCTGGTCGCCAGAGGTCATTTATATATCGCCCAGCCACCGCTTTATAAGGTCAAGAGAGGAAAGGCAGAGCAGTACGTTAAAGACGAGACAGCTCTGGATGAATTAGTCGAGAACGGTGGTGTTAAGGATATCGAAGTTCTCTCGGGTAATAAAAAGAAGACCGCTGAAGCTGAGCTCAAACAGATAGTAGCAAGGCTCAACAAGCTCGATATTGCTTTGAGCGATTTCAGAGGCAAGGTTGATCCAAGAGTAATAAAAGAAGTTGCTCGCTTAGGTCTAGCTGATGCCGCTGGTCTCTCTAACGAAAAACAAGCTAAGGATTGTGCGGCTAAACTAAAAGAGAAAGTGGGCGCAATTCTAATAGACGGAAGCCAGGTTGAGGTGTTGGTTGACAACGGAATTCCCGCAATCAAAACAACAACCCTTTTAAATGGCGTCAGGAAGACCACTTTGGTTAGTCCAGAACTTCTCTCAACTCAGGAGTATAAATCCCTAAGAGATATATTCGTGAAGGCAGAGGAGCTCGGGGCTGCTCCTTTCGTAGTCCATGATATAGCCGAGAATAAAGAACTTGGTGCCTTCGAGAGAGTGGAGGACCTTGCCCTAGCTATTGCTGAGCGTGGTCGTAAGGGACTTCTAATTCAGAGATACAAAGGATTAGGAGAGATGAATCCAGAGCAGCTTTGGGAGACAACCATGGATCCTAAAGTCCGAACACTACTTCAGGTAAAAGTAGAGGATGCAATCGATGCTGATGAGGTGTTTACAGTTCTGATGGGCGATGAGGTTGAACCTCGTAGGAAGTTCATCGAAGATAACGCCCTGAACATCAGGAATCTAGATATCTAAGTTATTTCTTATCTCTTTTCTTTTTGGCCCAATTAGGAATCTCTTGCTGATTTGATCTTTCAACAGCAAGAGCATCCTTCGCTACGTCTTTTGTTATGACCGAACCGGCGCCAACAATAGCCCCTTCGCCAATTTTTACAGGAGCAACCAGAGAAGAATTGCTGCCAATAAAAGCCCCTTCGCCAATAATTGTTTTTGATTTTTTGTAACCATCATAGTTGCAGGTGATTGTCCCGGCACCGATGTTGGCATCCTTACCAACCTCTGCATCCCCGATGTAAGAAAGATGAGATGCCTTGGCTCCATCGCCTAAGATTGATTTTTTTATCTCAACAAAGTTTCCTACCTTTACCGCCGCGCCCAGTTTTGAATCTGGTCTGAGGTGAGCAAAAGGACCAACGGCACACTCTTGTCCTATGGTAGCTTGTTCAGCACGAACCCCAAATTTGATTGAGGCTCCATCCTGTATCTCGGTATCTGATATAAAAGCGGTACCCTCAAAGGAGACATTCCTGCCGATTTTTGTTTTGCCAAGAAGTTGCACATTTGGGCCAATTACAGTTCCTGCCCCGATTGTTACCGAATCTTCTATATAAACGGTGCCAGGATTTGTAATTCGCACACCAGCTTTTAACAATTCTTCGATTTTTTTATTCATTGCTATTTCCTGTGCTTCAGCCAATTGAAAATGATCATTTACTCCGAGAAATTCCCGAGGGTCTTCGCTCATATGAGCGGTTACATGCTGCCCTTCCGATACGGCTCTGCCAACTATATCAGTTAAATATAACTCTCCTTGGGCATTTTTAGGCTCAAGACCATCTAAGGCCTTTTTTAAAAATTCAGACTCAACAGCATAAACGCCGCTGTTGACCTCTGTAATTGCTCTTTCGGTCTCTGAACAATCTTTCTCTTCTTTGATCCCCAAGATCTTACCAGAGCCATTTCTCACAATTCTCCCGTAACCGCCAGGATTTGATGCTTTAAATGAAAGGATGGTAACTGATGAATTCTCTAAATGGTGGGAATCTATTAACTGCTTAATTGTTTTTTTGGTAAGTAGTGGTGTATCGCCCGCTGTGATGACGACCGTGCCCTTTATCTCACCCAGTGATCTAAGCCCACAGTTTGCAGCATCACCTGTTCCTTTCTGCTCAGATTGGTTAGCCCAACTGATTGGAGAATTGATATGAGAAGATACCGATTGCTTAACTAAGTCGCCAAGGTGACCTACCACCACGGCGATTTTTTTTAGAGAGATAGTTTCGAGCTGCTCAAGTATTCTGACAACCATAGGTCTGCCAGATATGGGAGCCAACACCTTCGGCAATTCAGATTTCATCCGCTTGCCCAAACCTGCAGCAAGGATGATTGCATAGGTGTCATCTTTGTTATCTTTTTTTAAGCCAATTCTCATATAGACCTCTGTTATATATGCTTATTCCCCATATAAGAAATCCCGATCAGAGATCCGTTAAAATTCGTATATTGTCCACAGGAGCCTTCCCTAACAATACTCAATAAAGCTAGTAAAATCAAAGATGTAGGAGGGGTAATCGAGGGATTTCAACAGACCTGTGGATTATTTTAATTCTTTGAGTGAAGCAAAAGATGCCTCCATGCAGATATGTGTTTGTTACCTGATAAATGCAGGTAAGCTATTACAACTAACAGAGAGGATAAACATGAGTTCAGATTCTGGTCAAAATTTTCTAGAGAAATTCGGTCTTGAGGTAGGTGAGGGAGAAGTTGTTGTCGGTCAGACCTATCCAATATACGGAATGATAACCAAATTTTTAGATGAAACCCCCGGTCAGGTAGTTGTTGAATTGAATTATTCAATAAAGGCTAAAATGAGTATCCCAACCGCAGAGAAGGTTGAGCTTCTGAGAGAGCGCTCATTCGAACCAGGGATCTTTATCTCAACAGTTAAGTCAAAGGATGGTGGAGTTGTTGTTGACTGTTCCACTGTAGTGTTCGGAAAGCGTCAGAACCACGATGCTTAGTTAGAATATTTGTAATAGCTGATTGGGGCGATGTTAACCCAATAAAAAAACGGAAATACCCATACTGAGGGCACTGAAAAGTGCCCTTTTTTATTGGAATAAGAGCAGTTGAGCTATTTAAAAATTTAAACGATTATATATAAGAACAATTTATTTAACATTCATATGTCCTTATCTGACAAGCCCCTAGTACCTGATTTTGGAAGTGACAAAGATCCTAAGCCCTCTAGCCTCAAAGGCTTTATCGCTGAGACAATCTCATTCTTTAAAACGCTAGCCATATTCCTCTTAATAGCATTTGTTTTAAGAGCCTCTGTGGTTGAAGCCTATAAAATACCCTCCGGCTCCATGATCCCAACCTTAAGGATAGGCGATCATATCCTGGTTAATAAATTATCTTACGGATTTCGATTGCCAGTTGGGGTCGGCTTTCCGTTCAGAGTTATAGACATAATGGTTTGGAAATATAGCTCTCCATCCCGGGGAGATGTGGTTGTGTTTACCCGACCAGATGAGCCAGGAACTTACGAGGATGAATCTGAGATAAATATAATTAAGAGAGTAGTAGGCCTGCCAGGCGATCTAGTCGAGGTTCGTGGGGCAAGTTTGTATCTGAACGGTAAGCTGTCAGAAGAGCCATATGCAAGGTGGTTAGAAAACGGAATACCAGAGGGAGATTTCGGTCCAGAGAGAGTTCCTGAGGGACATGTTTTATTATTGGGCGATAACAGGGATCACTCAAAAGATTCCAGATTTTGGTCATACCCATTTCTTGAGCAAAGCAGAATAAAAGGCCGGGCTTTTGTTATTTATTGGTCATGGGACAACCTAGGGCGAATTTTTAATATCATTAGATAAGCCAGTAATGCTCTATAAATTTCCAAATCCCACAATCCTTGAGGTTTCAGGGCCGCATGCCACTAGGTATCTTACTGCTAGGCTGACGAACGATATTAGATTTAATGTAGGACAAAGCCGCTTAGCCGCCATTCTTACACCACAGGGCAAGACTGAGGGTATTTTTTTAGTAATAAAGAATGGCGCTGATTCTTATTTGTTGGTGTCCGATTCGGGTGATAACGCAGAAGTTGTTTCGGCACTCAAGCGTTACATCGTGGCCGACAGAGTAGAGGTTAAAGATTTAAGCACCACTCATGAGGCGTTTCATAGCTATGAGCGCCCCAGTCAGCTTTCTGATTTGGTTAATCCGTATGAGTGTAGGCTGGTCGGAGACGCCTGGGTTATTGCAAGAAGAAGGTCAAATTTTCTTGGGATCGACATAGTAAAGCCAAAAAATAAAGATTTGGATCTTTGCAACCAAGAATCGATTAGTGAGCTTGATTACAATATCAAGAGAGCAGAGGCCGGGATTGTTTCATTCCTACCCGAGATGAAAGATAGGCTTTTTTTGGAGGCGGGTTTGATGGAGGCTATCTCATCAACAAAGGGGTGCTATACCGGGCAGGAGGTGGTGGAGAAAATCTTAAGCCACGGGCGATCCCCTAAGCTGCTTAGAGCATTCCGGTGCAACTCAAATTCTATCGTCTCAGGAGCGAAGGTGCTTAGGGGGGAATCACCCATCGGAGAGGTGGTATCTGTTTTTTATAAAGAGCAGGATTCTGCGGTCGGATTTGTAAGTATTAGAAATGACGATTCTATAGCCATCGGGGATCTCAAGGTTAATTCAACGCCCCTTCTAGATTTGTAGCTCTATACCCTTATGTATTATAAGGGAGGGGTGAAGCCACTTTATCTATATTTTCATCTTCCTTACTGTCACCACAAATGTCCTTATTGTGACTTTGTAACAGCGGTAGAGGCTCGAATTCCGCAGGAGGAGTACGCTCAGTCCTTGATTAATGAACTGAGCGCTTATCACGAAAGATCTGAGTTCAGTGACAAATTCGCTGCCTCAATTTATTTTGGCGGTGGTACCCCTTCATTAATAGATCCTAGGATATTAAGACGAGTTGTGTTCGCCGTGCGCGGCAGATTTCAGCTGGCGGAAGATATTGAGGTGACACTAGAGGCCAATCCAAATGATCTTACGACAGAAACCTTGGAAGGGCTGCTGGAAGCAGGAGTTAATCGCTTAAGTATTGGTGCTCAATCTTTTAATCCTGTAACCCTAAAAGAGCTTGGTAGAACGCATACGGTTGAAGATGTAGAGAATGGCATCCGCGAAGCAAGGTCGATCGGATTTAGAAACATCAGCGTAGATCTTATTTATGGCGCACCTAAGCAGACATTAAAAGATTTCGAGAGTGATTTAAAATTATTATCCACACTCGGACTTCAGCATGCCTCTCTCTATAGTTTGACTATAGAAAAGGGCACCGAATTTTATACTCGGGTAGGCAAGCGTACCCTAAAGCTCCCCAAGGAAGATCTCGTTGCGGACATGATGGATTGCGCTAATGAGACGATGCCTAAATTGGGATTCGATCGTTACGAAGTCAGTAATTTTTCTAAGCCGGGCTTTGAATCCAAGCATAATTTGGCCTACTGGGATGGTAGTGACTATTTAGGTTTGGGCGTTGGAGCTCATAGCATGCTGGCAGTAAATCAAAGTCTAAGGGCTCGTTGGGCTAACATTGCAAATCCGAAAGATTATATCGCCAAGATAGGGGAAGGCGTTCCTGTAGTCGCCTGGAGCGAGAATGTTTCTGGTCCTGAACTTGGTTTTGAGTATCTGATGCTTGGACTCAGAAAGGTATCAGGGGTTTCTATTGCTGGCTTTGCAGAGCTAACCGGAAGATCAATCTACGAATCTTATCCAGGCATGGTTGAGGTTTTAGAGGGAAGTAAGTTTCTTGAGATCTCAGGAGATGAGCTTAGACTCACCCTAAGAGGAATGTCTGTAGCTGATTCAGTGGTTCAGAATTTTGCTGTTTAAGTGACGGTAAGGCGAGAATTATTAAGTCTAGGCCTTGGCGCTTGTTTCTTCTGATGAATCAAGCTTTTTTCTTAATTTATCCATCAAACCAGAGAACTTATCTTTTCTTATAATTCCAGCGAATTCATTCCTATAGTTTGCTACAAGCCCGATGTTTTCTATGACCACATCATAAACCTTCCAGGAGCCTGACTCATCCAGAAATTTATAATCTATCGGGAAGGAGTCCCCTTTATGATTGATAGTTGTTTTTACTTCGGCCTTCGGATGATTTATCTCCTCATTTTCAAAGGATACCAACTGGGTTGTTACAGTATCTATTCTTGAAAGATAGGTTCTAGCTAGGAGCTCAGAGAATACATTTACAAAATCCTCTTGCTCAGTTGGGGTGATAGTATTCCAGTTCGCTCCCAAAGATCTCTTGGCCATCTCTTTAAAGTCAAAGTAAGGCTCAATAATAGCTCTTAACTCTTTTCTTCTGGCTTTTAGGTTCTCTTCTCCAGAGAGTTTTTTGTTGACCGAGATGACTTTATCAATTGTTTCTTTAATTAGACCCATCGGGCTTTGTTGCGCTGCGACCACTGTTGCAGACTCAGGAGCTGCGGGGGTTTCTTCTGGCAAGGCCCAGAACACAACAATTAGAAGAGCAAAAAGCATAATATTGGGGAGTAATCTCAAAGCCCTAAGGATCTTGCTTCTGTTAAGAGAGTTTCTCATCGCTATTCCTTATCCCCGTCTTTTGATTCGAACTGATGGACGAACTTGCCGATTAAATCTTCAATATCCACCACTGATTCCGTCTCGGTAATTGTTCCACCAGCAGGCACAAACATGTCTGATGAACCGCGAGAGATCTTTACAAATCGGTCGCCAATAATACCCTTAGTTCTAATAGAGACAATATCATCGTCTTTAATTTTAACAGAATTATTGACCTCCATTATTACCAAGGCCTCAGGATCTTTGAGCTCTATTCTTTTGACCTCTCCTATCGGCACCCCAGCAATTTCAACAGAAGCTCCTAATTCAAGACCGCTGATATTGTCGAAAGAGGCGGCTATTTCATAAGTATCTCTAGGTCCAATATTCAGACCTGCTAGCCCAACAGATAGATATCCTGCGGCCGAGACTCCGATAATAGCAAAGACCCCAACCCAGAATTCAACAGTGAATGTTCGGGCAGGAACCGGAATTGAGGAGCCGTTATTTTTAATGCCAGCACTTTTATTATTTTGAATGTTGTTACTGGATTGAGATTGGTCCATCTAGCTTTCCTTGGATAAATTGCTGCACTGCCGGGTCAGTGGAGTTTATAAAATCATGAGGGGTCCCCTCAAGATGTATTCTCCCCTTTAGAAGCATAATCATCTTATCGGTAACCTGGAACACCTCAGGTAGCTCGTGGCTGATGACTACTGCCGTAAACCCCCATTCCTTGTGACAATACTTTATTAAATCATAAACCTCTTGTCCCACAATAGGATCTAGTCCCGTATTTGGTTCATCTATCAGAATCACCTCGGGCTCCATAATAAGGGCTCTGGCCATCCCAACTCTCTTTCTCATACCCAAAGATATCTCCTGAGGGAGCTTCTTGTGGTACTGAGAAAGGCTCAGTGAGTTAAGCAGAAAGCTGACCTTGTCATGAATGTCTAGGCGGTTAAGGTTTGTCCGCTCTCTTAATGGAAAAGCAATGTTGTCGTAAACAGATAAGGAATCAAAGAGGGCTGCAGACTGAAACAAGACCCCAAGGTTGGCCCTAATGTCATTTCTTTCTGGTTCGGAGCGGGCTTTGGTTATGCTGCGACCATCTATTAGAACATCACCCTCTTCAGGACTAAGAATTCCCAGTATTAACTTTAGAAGGACTGATTTTCCTACTCCACTGGGGCCTACTACGGTTGTAATCTTGCCGGGCTCCAGATCCAAGGAGATGCCATTCAGCACAACCTGACTACCAAATCTCTTATGAATATTCTGAATGGAGATCATGTTTAGAAGAATATCCTGGTAAGTATGCTTGTTAAAAAGTAGTCAACCACAAGAACGGCCACAGAGGCTGTTACCACAGCTTGAGTTGTTGCTTTGTTTACTCCTACGGCACCAAAGCCGCAGGTGTAGCCCTTGTAGCAGGTTACCCAGCCGAAAATAAATCCGAAGACGAGAGATTTAATCAATCCAGAATTAACATCGACCATGTCTACGTTTGAAATTATCTGACCCATGAAGGAGCCGGGCGCTAGTCCTAGAATTTTAGTTCCAACTAGATAGCCACCACCTATGCCTATGGTTGTAAAAACACACATTAAAAGAGGCATAGAAATAATGCCCGCCAAAAGTCGGGGTACCATCAAATACCTAATCGGATCTACCGCCATAGACCTTAGGGCATCAATCTGCTCGGTAATTCGCATAATTCCCACTTCGGCAGTAATGGCAGAGCCTGCTCGACCTATGACCATCAAGGCGGTTAGTACGGGCGCCAGCTCTCTAATTAAGCTAAGTGCAACCATTGGCCCGGTCCACGCAGTCGCTCCAAATTTAGATAGGGTATACTCACCCTGCACGGCCAATACTGCTCCCGTAAATCCCCCAATTAAGAATATTACCAAGACAGAGTTGAATCCAATCTCCAGAATTTGACGGAGCAAGAGTCTAAGTCTAAACGGAGGACGAAATATCCCTAAGATGGTTTCGGCTATGAATACCCAAGCCGAGCCCCAGGCAGATACAGAATTTATTACTCCTCTGCCAAATCGTTCGATTGAGACGGCTGCTGACATGGAACCCCATCTTTAAAGTTTAAGCTTACTATATAAAATTCATTTGAACTTTTTCTGGTTGAATCAAGTTCGCATCTTTTAACAATATTAAAGATCTCCCTTAACTTCATCGAAAACTGATGACTTTCGTTCCCCTTAAAGGCCTTAACTACAAGACAGCCGCCTTGTCTGAGGCATTTGTAAGCGGCGCCAAGTGCTGCATCGTAACAGTTAGATAGAGCGGCCTCGTCAACCAATCTGATGCCAGTTATCTTGGGAGACATATCAGACAAGACAAGATCAAACGGTCCACCAGCAAACTCTACAGCTTGACCAAGAACGCTCTCGTCTGCAACATCTCCAACTAGAGATTTAAATCTGGCTGGAACTTTTAGATCGGTTATCTCTTTTAGATCTATCCCGACAACAACACCGGAGCTCCCTACAACTGGACCAGCCACTTGCAGCCAACCGCCAGGCCAAGCTCCTAGATCTAAAACTTTATGACCACGCCTAAGCAATCTAAATCTTTTATCGAGCTCCTGCAGTTTATAAGCAGCTCGGGACATAAAGCCTTCTTCTTTGGCTTGCTTATAAAACTTATCTTGTCGTTCGTATTCTTTCTTTTTGCTCATTCAGAGATTTTTACCATTAAGCTGGCTTTACCTTCAACTTAAATGCCCTTAGGTAAGCTCAATTATCTTAGATAAATCGGGGAGAATCAGGTCTGCCTTTGATGATTTAATAGATTCCACTGCTATTCCGTCTGGGATTCTGATTGCGAACATTCCAGCGGCTTTGGCGGCCTCAATACCGACCTCTGAATCTTCCATTACAACGCATTTTCTCGGATCTGTTCCCAATCTTGCCGCTACCTCAAGGAATATGTCCGGATTAGGTTTGCCGGCTCTAACCTCATCTCCACCCACCACAGTATGGAATCTGTCTCGGACGCTAGCTTGAGAAAGGCATCTCTCGGCCACGGCTCGAGAGGCTGATGTGCCCACCCCCTTTGGCATACAAAGGGATTCAATATGAAACAAAAGATCTATAAGGCCATTTTTTACAGGAAGAGGCTCTTCGCCAAAAAACTTTGCTTCAAAGGTGGCAAGAGATGGAATTAGGGTAGAGATATCAATTTTTGAATTATTTCTCTGCGCTATAACCTGAATATGCTCAAGGGCGCCCTTTCTTCCTCGTCCTTTTAGCTCATGATGCTCCTCGTCGGTTAGGTTGAATCCCTGATCGGCACAGGCGGCCTTCCAAACATTCTGGTATACAGGCTCACTATCAATAATGAGTCCATCCATATCAAAAATAAAAGCTTCAATTGGAGGGAGTTTTTTCATGGCTCGATAATATCATTTAGCGCTCCAAATCAACAATATCGCCAGGTCTACTTTATTGAAAAAAGCGTAGATTTTCTGCACATTTACCCATATTCATAGATTTTCTGCGACTCTGGTGGGGCTTTATTCAATAACTACGGTTATGCCGAGACAAACTAATCAGCCTCAAGAAGGATTGCCCCCGCTCAACCTTACGGAAGTAGTAGAAATGGAGGACAAGCTTCCCAGTAACGTATCGGCTAAGGCCGAGCAGCGAGTTGATAGGCTTATAACGCTTATGGGCGAGCGGTTTCAGCAGGATGATGATGCTATCACAGTAATAAGAAGACCCTGGACGCGAGAATCTTTTTACCGCGGTCAAAGTCACGAATTATTATCAGTGGTGGCAGTGTTGGCAGGGGTGAAGCCAGCAGCCCTCATAGATGAGAGCTCTTTTTTAATACCCGAAGTGCGCGCTGCCGTCTCACGACTTGCGGAGGCGGCTTGTGCCTCAACTATTATAGAGTCCTGTAACGTTAAGAGCTTGGTGGTCGGAGAGCCCAGTAGGGTTTTAGAGATAATGGATGTATTCAGAGAAAGAGAGATCTTGATTGCTAACGAACAGGATATTCCTGACCATAACTTCCGACGCCTAGGGGTAGCCCTTGGCTATTCCGAAAGGGCGATTGAGTACTTTTTGATGAGAAACTCCGCGCCAGTAACATTTAAAAAGCGTTAACAAAAAAAGATATCTTTACTTAAACAGCTCAGGTTTATCAGTAAAAATCACGTCCACTCCGTATTTTACCAACGCATCGTAAATAGATTTTGAGTTAACGGTGTAGACCCAGATTTCCATATTATTTTTCTTTATGGCTGCTCGCAGCTGATATCCTGAATCTATATCCATCATCACGGAGCGCCACTCCGTGTGAATATTATTAATTCCTTGTTCAGCTAGAAGGTCGATATAGCTAGGAAGCAACACGCCTTCAAATAAGGCCCCGACTCTAAGATTTGGCAAGCTCTTTCTACATTCTAATAGAACAGTATGGTCAAAGGTAGAGAGCACAAAGTGCTCAGGCTTCCAGATTGGTCCTTGCAGAGCATCTTTTATAATTGAAATCACCTCTTTGCTAGCCAGCGGATTCTTTATTTCAATATTCAGAAGACACTTTCCCTGCGTCAAATTTAAGACATCTTTGAGCTTAGGGGCGTTGTTGGGGATCTCTGCATCATGACAGATGAAATTATCGCGCTCTACATCAAATTCTATAATTTGTGCGCCTTCTTTAATTGCAGCGTCAAATGCTGCTAGAGAATTCTCGGGGATGATTTTGCCATCTGGCATCTTGCCGTGACGACCACGGTGATAAGCGATCTTTGGGGAGTTGGGCATGTGTTAGTCGATAAGATAAAGTTTATAGGAAGTTACTTTAACTCGATTTTGTACGCTATAGAATTTGAAGCCCACGGTTTAAAAATAGACTTACCGCCTGGGTATGATTTAGAGCAGATTAAACTGACTGAGCAGCCCCATGCTAGGCTTATAATATTGATAACGATATCTCTTATATCGCCAACTCTGTAGGGCAGTAGTGCTTGGATTCCCTCATCCATAACAGCGACGAATACACAGAATAGTATCCAATAAGGATTTGTCGAGATAGGGGGTGCGATCACCAAAAACCCAAGAAATCCAAACTTAACAACATGCAACCGCTCTTCAGGTAGGTCTAAAATCAGCGCTCCAATCATTCCAAATAAAATCAATCCGCAAAAAGCTATAATTTTATCTTTTCTGATTTGTTTTGCTACACAAACGCCGCAGATAAGAGCGAATAAAGAGATTAATCCGATTGATAAAGCTCTTCCGCCGACAACATTGATAAAGTCATAAACCTGCCGACCTATAAACGTATTTAGTAGAATCAAAATGATCCAAGCTAATATTATTGTAGTTTCCTTATTTTTCATTTAAGAGCCGTGTCTAAGGAGTAACTTGCCTTCACTTGATATTTCAAAAGTTATGGTACCCTGCTCGGATGTGAGCAATATTTTGGAGCCAACTGCGGCGAGTTTATTTAAAGTTTTCTTAGCAGGATAACCATTAATGTTATCTTTGTTGCTGCTGATTACTGAATACTGCGGCGAGACAGCATTTAAAAAATCAATTAAGGAAGCATCTTTTGCTCCATGATGACCTACCTGCAAAATATGAGATTTTAGGTCATTATTTGTTGATAAAATAGATTCCTCGGTTGCAAAATTGCCATCAGCCATTAAGAGAACTGATATTCCTTGAGTATTAAACAAAATCACCAATGAATTTGTATTCCAATCACGAGCCATTCTCTTCGATGAAAGTATCTTTAGCGTAGCAGAGCCGGAATCAAAGCTGTCACCTTCTTTAAGGATGGCATAATTATGGCGCTCTCTTACAGTTTCTAGATACCAGCGCTCCTCAGGTTTTGCGGTATCGAGCATCTCGCCATTATCATAAACCATCTTTGGATTTAAAAATTCAATCGCCGCAAAAGTACCTCCAATATGATCAGGGTGTGGATGTGTTAAAATTAACTTATCAATTGATTTAACCCCGATATTATTTAACTTAGAGATTAACCTCGAGCTCGGATTGCCAGTATCTATAAGGATGCGACCTAGGTCTGGGCTATCAATCAGAGTGGCAGCCCCTTCACCGACATCGAGGAACGTTATGATAGATGCTTTATTGGCTCTTGGTGCTTTGAGGGCGCAGCCCGAGAGGGCCCACAAGAGTAGAGCCAATAGTGTGCAAAGTTTGGCCTTCATGCAGCCTCTAGTATCTCTGGTTGTTACACCAAAGAGAAGAGAAAGTTGGCGCAGGGATTGAAATTATATTCCAGCCAAAAATTATGGATTTAAGGGGGAGTATCCCTCTTTAAAATAGGCGTTAATGGCGGCGGCTGTTAGGCGTGTGCTCCAGTTGCCCTTACGCTGTGCTCTAATAGAGGTCAAAAATTCATCTGTTGTTGCTGGTCTGCTAAGGCTCTGCATATAAGTTTCGAGGGTGCGGTTAGGATCTCTAAGAGTGACTGCGCCAAATTGCGATCCTGTTTCTCCGGTTTGAGCCAGCCACTGCTGGTAACTTAAGTTGTTGTAATTTACTTGCGCCATGGTTCCAGAGGTTCTGTAATATCGATTATTGGAAAGAGTCACCCCATTTGTGTTTCCGTTTACCTGAGTCAGCCGGAGAGCGCCAAAAGGGTTTTGAATAAGATTTCTTAAGATGGCAACACTATTCCAGGCCGTTCCAGAGGAATTGTTAGATATTAAGAGACTATTTGCTTGGATGTTATACATGAAGTTGTCCTCAACCCTTACGTTTGATTGAGTGCCGCCGTTAAGGTGTATGCCATATGAATTTCCATACTCGGGCATTCTGATAAAATAATTTCTTCTAAAAACTGAGTTAACATGATCCTGGATATCTATTCCCCGGGCCAAATTTCGGTTTGTGGGATTGCTTTTTCCGATGTGGTACAAAACATTTTCAGAAACAGTGTAGTCGACAAAGCGCCCCGGATCGGGAGTATTGCCACCAATTCCAAAACCAAACTCACCGTCGTAAACAAAATTGTTATCAATCGCAACTCTTTGCGAGTGTCCGGTGCCATCGCTTCTAAACTTGACCGCCATACTGGCTCCCCGGGTAAATATGTTTCCCCTGGACCTGTACGAACACTTCCAACATTAGATGTGCCCATCATGAGCACTGGACGTGGACCTGCTCCAAAGTTGGTAAGAATGATGGGTTCGGCGGCACTTCTTCCAGACCTCTCCCACCAGCCAAAGCTATCAAGAAACTGACTGCCTTTCTCAAGGAAAAGATGGTCAGGAGAGCCATTCCTTCTTTATGAAATAAAGTCAGTAAATTCCATTTGTTAATCCAGATGCCATTTTGTTTATTTTTACACTAGAAAAATACTTGAAAGAGCTGTTTTTCTATGATATAGAATTAAAATAGAAATCAGCAGGTGGGAATTCGCTGGTAACACTAGCCTAATCAATAGGTTAGCTTCGTAATGATGCAAGGAGGCTTATGACATCTTTATTAGTTGATATCGGAATGCTTGTAGGAGTTTTGGCTTATAGTGCTTACCTGATTACTCTATTAATTAGGTACAGGTCCTTAGAAGGAAATGGAGCAGGAGACTTTGGAGCAGGAGAGTTTGGGGCAGTACAGTTTAACCCAACCCCCATCGCTGAGACCCAGATGGTAAATCGTCTAACATGGGCTCCGGTCAGTAACGTTAAAACTTCCCTAGCCTTCCAGAGGGTAGCTCGTCGGGTCTAGTGAGCTTTGGTCTCTTATTCAATTGCTCTGACGGAAGACCATTAATTTTTATAGCTCTGGATTTTTTATATAACACGACTGAGAATGGTCAGATGAGTCAGAGCCAGAATTTAGCAGATTTAAATCCAGAGCAAGAACAAGCCGTAAGTCACTTTCAAGGACCGATCATGGTCTTTGCAGGAGCAGGAAGCGGAAAGACCAGAGTTCTTACCAAAAGAATTGCCACCTTGGTCATAAAGCACGGCATAAAACCGGATGCTATCTTTGCAGTAACTTTCACAAACAAGGCCGCCGAGGAGATGCGTCATCGGATTCGTGGCATGTTAGGGCAAGGTGGTGAAAAGGTTTGGATAGGGACGTTCCACTCTTCTGCTCTAAGAATTCTTAGAAGACATGCCAGCAAATTAGGTTATCAACCAAACTTCAACGTTTATGATGATGACGATTCTCTTAAGGTAATAAAATCAGTCTTATCTGAGCTGAAAATTGATGAGAAGAAGAGCCCACCAAAGTTATACGCTCGCATAATAGATAGCGCTAAAAATCAGGGACTTTCCGCTGAAGAATACATGGCTAGAAATCCGGCCAAAAATGACAAGCTAAAAGCCGCAGAGGTTTACGAGCATTATCAACGGGCCCTGCTCAGATCTAATTCGATGGATTTTGGCGATCTTCTTTTGAATGTCGTCAGGTTGATGAAGGAACACCCCACCGTTAGGGATGCATATGAGAGCGGAATTGAATTTGTTCTAGTAGATGAATTTCAGGATACAAATCCGGTTCAGTACGAATTTTTAAAATTAATTTCATTTCGTAGAAGAAATATATTTGTTGTTGGTGATGACGATCAATCTATTTATGGATTCCGCGGTGCATCAATTCAAAATATCGAACATTTCAAGAAGGATTATTCCGAGACTGCGATCGTCAAGCTGGAACAAAACTACAGGTCTAGTGGGAATATCTTGGCTACAGCAAATGCGGTGATTAAGTCTAATAAGGGACGAACACCAAAGAAGTTGTGGACGAGCGGTTCGGCTGGCGCACCAGTGGTAACCCACGTAGCCTGGGATGAAGATGATGAGGCAAGATTTGTAGTTGATGAGATTAGAAAGCAGGAAAAATCAGGTCAAAAGCTATCTAATATAGCAATTCTGTACAGAACTAACGCCCAGTCTCGTGCGATTGAAGAAGCATTACTGGATGCTGGGTTGCCTTATCGAATCTATGGCGGTCTTAAATTCTATGACCGACGAGAGATTAAAGACATCATCGCATATTTACGGCTCATAATAAATCGCGCCGACGACCAGGCTTTTTTAAGAATCGTCAATGTGCCCACTCGTGGGCTCGGTCCAAAAGCAGTGGAGTCGATACATCAGACAGCCAGTTCAAATGGAGTATCTCTCTTTGAAGCTGCCAAGATGGAGGTGGTTAAGGGTGCCGGCAAGTCTCTTTCAGTATTTATGGACTTGATAGATAGCCTAGAGAAACGGCTGTGTGCCTTACCTCTTTCTACTTTTATAGACGTGGTTATTTCGGAAAGTACTTATGGACCTAAGCTTAAGGCTTTAGGTGATGAGGAATCCCTATCGAGACTTGAAAACTTGCAGGAATTAAAAGCGATCGCTGCTTCTATGGAAATTGAAGGAGAAAATAGGGAGATTTTAGCCGATTTTCTCGATCGGGTTTCTCTATCTTCTAGCGCAGAGCTTCCGGTAGAGGAAAGGCAGGATACCACAAAGAGGGAGCCCAATAACTTTGTGTCCCTTATGACTTTGCACTTAGCAAAAGGACTTGAGTTCCCGGTGGTGTTCTTGGTCGGTCTAGAGGAAGGGCTGTTGCCTCATTCTCGCTCCATAGATGAGGGCTCGGTAGATGAGGAGCGTCGCCTCTGTTATGTCGGCATCACTCGAGCCATGCAGCAACTGTTCATTACTAGATCTAAGGTGCGTGGAATGTTCTCTGCGGGCGGTAGTTTTGGAGAGGGTTCAAGCTCCTATCGCGATGTTAGCCGATTTGCCAAGGATATGCCTGAGGAGAATCTTAAGCATACTAACGAGAAATTTTCTTCTTTCTCTGCTTGGAGTGATTCATCTTTGGAGATTGATGAGGAGTTCCTGGATCGATCGGCCAAGGAGCAAAAGCCTGCAAAAAAAGCCACAAAACTGGCGCGGAAAGAGACTTTTATTCGGCGGCGTGGTGCGACTGACAAAAAAGAGGAGACCCCCTCAAAAGAGAAATTCACAAAGCTTTTTACAACTTTTATTAAACGAGCTGACGATCTATAGCGCCAAGCCTTATTGAGGCGGAATGTCTTCCCACTCTAGCTCGTCAGCCAGAGCTTCTCTAAACCAGCTCTGTTGAGCACTAATCATCTCGTAGTGATAATCAAGATCTTCAATTCCTATATCAGCAGTCGGAAAGCTCGAGCTCAGGACTAGAAAATGTCCAACCAGACTTACCTTAATTCCAACTAGACCATCCGCAATTTCTAGTGCCGCAGCCAGGACCTCTGCAGCGCCTCTTATTGGCACGGTGGTAATGTTAACTCCCATATAAATTGTTGTTTCTGCCGGCTTGGTAAGAGACTCTATCAAAATCTCAAGCTCTTCTTCTTGTGACATCGGAACCATCCAGCGAATATTCTCGGCGGTTTTTTCTTTGACGCACTTTTCTGGATCGAAACCTCGCCTCATGATGAAATCCTCAATTAGGCGAGAAGGATCTTTGCCCCCGGTTATCTTCCTTATCTGGACTGACGCAAACTTTTTTATTTTTCCCATGGCCACATCTTATAGCACCTAATTCTACTAAGAAACCGCTCTATTTAGCTCTTATGATAGGGCTCTCCTTTTATTATAGAGAACATACGGTAGATCTGTTCAATTAAAATTAATCGAGCCATCTGGTGAGGAAATGTCATGTTTGATAAAGACAGTGTCAGATCAGCCCTCTTTCTAACGCTCTCATGAAATCCAAAAGCACCACCTACTGCGAATATAAAAGAGCTTCGTCCTTGGGTCATCTTATCAGAGACATAAGAGGCTAAATCCACTGATGATAAATTCTTGCCTCGCTCATCCATCGCCACAAAAAAATCAGAAGGTGCTATTCTATCCAAAAGAGCTGTGGCCTCTTGCTTCTTAATTTCATCTGGTTCGGTAGCTTTAATCTTAGGTGAGAGCTCAATTAGCTCAATATTTGAATGCCCCTTTATCCGCCTTAAGTACTCGGATTCCCATGACAAAATATAGGGCTCTTTGGTTTTATTGATAGTTATAATTTTTATTTTCATGGCGCGTAATAAATATTCTTAAGTTTTCTACCACACCTGCCGACCAAAGTAACCGGAAAGGAATCTCCTTTATAGCCATGGATAGGCGCGCGAGTACTGCTTTAAAAGTTGTAGGTTTTGCTTACTCGCGAAATTAAAAGCCAGCGGTTGAGTAACAAAGAGGTTATTCAAACTTTAAACCTGTCATGGACGAGGAGTCATGAAAATAAAAGAAGCCTTGGGCTCTGCTCGGGAGCTCGAATCCCAATTAAGAAAAATTAGCGGAAACAATAACGACGGATCTCAGCCAAAATCTGGATCAGTTTCGCCGATGGATGCTGTCCGCGTTCAAGATGACTTAGTAACTGAGGCGAATAGAAGAGCTGAGAGGGTCAAGCAGATCAAAGAATCAGTTCAATCGGGAGAGTACCGTACAAAGAGTGAAGATATCGCCAAATCTCTGCTTAGGGATCTTTTCTAAGCTCAGATTCGATAAATTTGCTTTGAATGTGATCAGTGGGGGCTGACGATTTCCCTTCTTCCCTGAGGCCTTGTTCTGGTATACCTCTCAGAACAGCTCTTTACATCATCACATTGTAGTTATTTTTACACTCGGACTATGGAGCCTTACGGGGCTGCACAGTCCGAGCGCAGACCTTCAAGGTTAAAATCTTGGGTGTAGGTTAGAGGTTCGCGCCTCTACCTTATGCCCAAGCGGTTTGGGTGTAAGTTCTCTCTCGTCCCACGTTGAAAGAGTCCCCCATGCGAAAGTACGGTGAATTCGGCGGCGAAATCGTCGAACAGCCCGAAGTTCGGGTTGAGATCCCCGGGTTCGACGACTCGATCAGTTTTGATCTGAGGCATCCGCACATGCCTCAGCAGGCCATGACCGCTGTTCGTCGGTGCTACGGCCTGCCGCGGGTGCCGTTCTCGTTCTTCTTCAGGAACCGAAAGGTTCTCCTGTCGAAGAACGGTCCGGTCCGCGAGATCTCATCCTGCATCTTGCCGGCGCACTGCCACTTCGTGACTCAGAACGGCCTTCGCGTCGTTCCGAAAGGAATGCCGGAGCTCGTTCTGTTCATGGAGAATCGGGAAGCCACGAACACCAAGTCGTGGGAGCGCTTCTTCAAGATCCCCAAAGAGCTTCGCGGCTTGATGGGACAGCTGTTCGGTAGTGCCATCTCCTGGGATGGGGCTCCGTACCGCTACGAGGATCGCCGTCGCATCTACTACCTGTAGGTGAAGAGAGACTGAGACAGACCCTAGGTTTTTACCCGTTATAGGTAAACTTCTTTGGTCTGCGCTCAGGACTCTCTTTAATAATCGCCTAACCCCTTTGCCCTTTTTGCGACTAAATTATTCGCATTCCCGAATTATTCTGAAATTTCAGAATCCAGTAGGTCTCTAACTTCAGCAAACTTTCTTCGACTGACTGGTAACCTTTTTCCATTTGAAAGGACACACTCGCTGCTTCCGTTTTTCTTTATTATTTTTTTAAGATGAGCTCTTGCAACCCAATGAGACCTATGAATTTGTAAGCCAGAGTCAGCAGATAGCTCTTCGATCGCATCTCTAAGGTTATAGAGAAACATTACTTCACTATCTGTTGTTACTACTCGAACATAGTGCAGCTCCGAGCTGATTGATATTATTTCTCCCGAGTTTCGACTTCTTAATTCCTGCAGAAATCGAGTCGGCTGTTCTGTTTGGATTGGAGAGGTTATCTCATGCAAATCAGGCACCTGTTTGGCTATTTCAACAGCCTTTTTTGAGAAATCTAATTGCAGAATCCAAGGGGCATTGAGAGCCAACCAGGTCACCGTAACAGGCACGACCAACCCGCCCGCTTCATCGAGCAATCCATATACAATACCAAACTCTGACTCGTTTCCTGGAATGGCGAATAACGTATCAAGAAAGTAACCAATCGGAACAAAGAGCAACGCGGTGACGACACCCGAGACTGCTGTCTGTATCCACGGACTCTGGGCAGCTTTAAGAGTGAGGTAATGAGAAACCAGATGTTGGATAGCGATTAGGAGTGGAATTAATATGGAGGTCTGAATAGTCCAGAAAACAAGCCCTTTGGCAAAACCAATTCCTGCAGCTCCCGTGGGCTCCATCCATGCAAAAATAACGATGAGTGCGAGAGAACTAAAAAAGAAGTACTGCTCAACAGATACCTCGGTTTCGCTAAACCAATGTTTCGCCGTCTTCGTAGTGTCGGTCATTTTAATAGCCTACCATTTGTGCATTTCGTTTGCCATTCGTGCATTAAGCTAACCACTCGTGCATCCTGATATTTTTAACTGTAAAAAAAATAGTTACAACCTAACCATAGTTGCCTTGCAACAATTTTATTTATTTTAAAGACGGATAGGAAATATGAATATCGGGGGATTTCAGGGGCTTTTCAAAAGACCGATGCGATTAGGCTGGATAGCCTTATCGTGTTTGATGCTTGGGATAGCAGCAACAAAAGCAGTAGCAGAGGAGATCGATTATAACGGAACCTATGCCAAGCTGTTCGGCGGAGTTAATTTTGCTCAAGATTCTGACTTTGATGGCAGCAATCAAACCTCCTTCCCATCCGGAGAAGCCAGTTTAGATGCAGGAATGGTGTCAGGTCTGGCGGTTGGATATCGATTCAATAGAAATTTTGCTGCCGAATTGGATTACGCCTACCGCAGCAACGACATTGATAAAATTAAAGGAGCAGGCGGAGCCACTATTGCTGACGGTGGTGATTTAGCATCAGTAGCAATAATGGCGAACGGCTATTATTATTTTGATTTTGCTAAAACCTGGTCCCCTTATATCGGATTAGGACTTGGTTTCCTCCAAGAAATAGATTCGGATGTAGATCTTTCTGGCTTAACGGATCAAACAGACCTTGAAGATCAAGTATTCGCCTGGCAAGCCATGATTGGTGCAGAGATGCCGCTGAATAATAGCTGGAGCTTTTACGGTGAAGCTAGATTCATGTCATCGCCGGGACCAGAGCTTAGCAACGCTAACGGTTCATACGATGTAGACTATGAAAATCTCTCTCTCATAGTCGGCGTGGGATATCGGTTTTAGAATCGGTTCAATTATTGCCGTGGCGGGTCCTTTGATGAGATTCCGCCACGGCGAGTTGTATGGGATAGAGGCTTGTGGGGGTGGAGTATCTGAGCCCTCTGAAACCCTAGTTTTTATTGAGTTTTGTGAAATCGCGCATCCTTTTTGCACCCAATTTGGCGGTAAGTTAGAAAGCTCCTGAAATATAAAATGGCTTGCCATTAGTATCGGATAGGTGTAATATTGAGACTATCCGATATGACTCAAAAAATTCTCGAAAGAGTAGAAACTAAGAAAAAGCAACTCGTAAAGCTACGACCGCTTCCCCAAGCAGCTCTGAAGCGCCTTAAATCTGAACTAGCTATCGAGTGGACCTATAATTCCAACGCCATTGAAGGCAACACTCTTACGTTGCAGGAAACTCGATTGGTGCTTGAGCAAGGTATCACTATAAAAGGTAGAAATCTTCGGGAACACTTCGAAGCGAAGAACCACGAAAAAGCAATTTTCTTCGTTGAGGAGCTGGCGAGACCCAAATATATTCTAAACGAGAAAGATATCTTTAGTATTCATAGCCTGGTTTTAGAAAATATAGAATCTGAATTTGCTGGTAGGTATAGAAACGGGCAAGTGCGCCTACTTGGGGCAAACTTCATTCCTCCTAATTTTGTAAAGATTAGTTCGCTAATGAAGGAGATGGTAATTTATACCAACGAGAATCCTGATAAGCTCAATCATGTTGAGCTTATAGCAAGATTTCATCATAGATTTGTTTGGATTCATCCGTTTTTCGATGGGAACGGGAGAACCGCCCGATTATTGATGAATCTTCTTTTTATTAAATTTGGTTATCCACCAGCTATTATTCTGAAGAACAACAGAAAACAGTATTATCGCTCCCTCAACCAGGCAAACAAAGGCGACTATAAGGACTTCATCTTGTTAATTGCTCAAGCGCTGGAGCGCTCACTAGACCTATATCTCGAGAGCAGCGGAGCTTTGGGAGACAGCGAATATGTTCCTTTATCCATTCTTGCCAAAAAGTTTCCCTACTCACAGGAGTATTTAAGTTTGCTAGCTCGTCAAGGAAAGATAGATGCGCACAAGAAGGCTCGTAACTGGTTGGCCACCGAAAAATCTATTTCAGACTATCTGGACAGTCTCAAAAAGTGAGTTCTTGAAAAATAGTATCTCAGAAAATGTAGTGGAGGGGGCGAAGAGAGATCTCTAGAGCTTTCTTGAAACGTCAAAAGTTTTATGGAGTATCTGTATGAGTCCAATGTGTCGATATTACTCGACTTTTACTTCCGTTGCAGCTTTTTCGCATCCAATTTTAAGACAATTTTGAAATGTCCTGAAATTTCTATAGGAAAATATCACCAGCTGCCGAAAGGCTTCAACGCCCCCAACCCAAGAATGGTCGCATTGATTCACCCCCGTCATTTGAACCGAGGTCAATAATCTGTTTCAGTCCTTTGAATATTGGTAAGAATGTCAGGCGGAAAGCTTCTGCCTGTTGATCAAGGTGTTGCGTTGCCCACGTCATGAATGCCAACTGCCCCCCCGTATCCATTAAAGATAGGTAAAATATCATTTGGCGCCATGAATACGCCGTATTCTTCTTCATTGTAAGTCGGGCGTGAAAATCATCTATCTTCATCTGCTGCTTGGAACAAATAAATGAAAAACACGCTTCTGCCATCTTGGGCAAACTGCTTCTTAGAGCAGTAGTCAAATTCAGTGCCTCGAAAAATGTTGCCAAATTCTGCGTTGTGAAGATCTGCTGTTGTTCAATGATCATCCCGTTGCGTACAACATAGGATCCCTTCTCTATAGCATTTCTCAGAAATCCTGACGAAAAGCAGAGAGGCAGTGCTAGGTAGAGAGTAATTGCTAGAGTAGTAGAAAAGAAAGTCTGTTTGATTAATCTGTTCCTAATTTAGACCAGCAAAAT
>Ga0172372_10001833_pt1 | contig 32600 bp, 23 predicted proteins | sample LakKiv5m_2_FD_114544 | JGI IMG/M metagenome (GOLD analysis project Ga0172372, IMG submission 114544) | Freshwater microbial communities from Kabuno Bay, South-Kivu, Congo - kab_092012_9.5m | ecosystem: Environmental > Aquatic > Freshwater > Lake | place: Democratic Republic of the Congo... | reverse complement strand
GTTGCGCGCGGTGAAGAACTGGCCGATGTTCGCGGCGTCGTCGAGGCGCGGGTTGTTCTGGATGACGCCGACATCGTCGTAGACGTGCCCGTTGGCGAGCGACCCCGCGAAGGCGAAGGCGACCAGCAACACGACGAGCGAGACGCAGGCGAGGTCGAGGCGACGCAATCCGTTGTCTGGCATGGAAGTGGGAAGAGTGCCCTGTGCACCTTAGCTGCCGGAGGGGGCGCGCGCGAGTCGCGCCTAGGCCTCCTTGCTTGGCTTGCAGTCGGCAGAGGGGGAGAACGTCGGCGAGGGCGCTGCGTGTGCGATTAAATGCAACATTCCATCTCTCGTGCGGGCTCTGCGCCGTCCGGTTGGAGAGGTTGGCGCGGGAGATTGGTAATCTGTGCGGCCCCGAGCCGGGCGTCGCCTCGCAAGCGCTCGCCCTGCTGGCCCCCCGCCATGTCCTCCTCCGCGCCTCCGCCTGCACTCGCCGGACTAGTCCGCGGTCTGCACCATGTGGCCATCGTCGTGCCCTCGATCGAGGGGGCGCGCGGCACCTACGGAACCCTGGGCCTCGCGGCCGGGGCGGTCGAACACGTGGCCGACCAGCGCGTCAACGTGCTGGTGCTGATGGCCGGGACCCAGCGCATCGAGTTGGTCGAGCCGGCCAGCCCGGACTCGCCGGTGACCAAGTTCCTCGAGAAGACCGGCGGTGGGCTGCATCACCTCGCTTGGCAGGTCGAGGACTGCTCGGCCGCCGTGCGCGAGCTCTTGGCGCGTGGCGTGCGCATGATCGACGAAGCTCCACGGCGCGGCGCGCACGGCACGACGATCGCGTTCGTGCACCCCAAGGCGACCGGCGGCGTGCTGATGGAGCTCGTCGAGGAACCGCGCGAGTTGGCGTGATGGGCGGCCCCGAACAACTTGCTTGCCGCGCCTGCGGCGAGTCGATGGAGAAGGGCTGGATCGCCGACCAGGTGAATGTCGGCGGCCTCGCGATGAAGTGGCGGCCGGGCGACATCCGCTTCTACGACAAGGGCTCGTCCACGATGCCGCAGCGCCCTGTGGTGCCTGAAGGCCGCCGATTGCCCGAAGTGCTTGCTTGGCGTTGCACCGCCTGCGGCTTGCTCGAGTTCTACGCGCCCTGACCTGCCGCCGACCAGACCACCGCGCACGGCGCCGCCTCGACGGGGCGCGCATCCGGGCGCGGCGAACCCTCCCGACGACTCCCACGATGACCAAGACGAAGAACGACGCGGCGCCTGCGGCGCCGGAGAACGCCCTCGACCGGTTGCGCCGCATGCGCGAGCTGACGCTCGTGGGCGGCGGCCCCGAGCGGATCGCGGCCCAGCACAAGAAAGGCAAGCTGACGGCGCGCGAGCGCATCGACTTTCTCGTCGACGAAGGCAGCTTCGTCGAACTCGACCGCTTCGTGACGCACCGCTGCACCGACTTCGACATGGCCTCGCAGGAGCTGCTCGGCGACGGCTGCGTCACGGGCCACGCGCTGATCGACGGACGTCCGGTGTACCTGTTTGCGCAGGACTTCACCGTGCTGGGCGGCTCGATGGGCGAGATGCACGCCAAGAAGATCTGCAAGGTCATGGACATGGCCCTCAAGGTCGGCGTGCCGCTGATCGGCCTCAACGACTCGGGCGGCGCGCGCATCCAGGAGGGCGTCGACGGCCTTGGCGGCTACGCCGAGATCTTCTGGCGCAACGTGCAGGCCTCGGGCGTCATCCCGCAGATCAGCTGCATCATGGGCCCGTGCGCGGGCGGCGCGGTGTACTCGCCGGCCATCACGGACTTCATCGCGATGGTGGAGAACACCTCGTACATGCACATCACCGGGCCCGACGTGGTCAAGACGGTGACGCACGAAGAGGTCACCAGCGAGGAGCTCGGCGGCGCGCACGTGCACGCGGCGAAGAGCGGCGTGGTGCATTTCGTCTCCCCCGACGGCAAGAGCTGCATGCAGCTCACGCGCAAGCTGCTCTCCTACCTGCCGCTGAACAACGCGGAGGAGGCGCCGTTCGTGCCGACCGACGATCCGCACGATCGCTGCGACGCCGAGCTCGACTCGATCGTGCCGGCGGATCCGCAGAAGCCCTACGACATGAAGCGCGTCATCGAGAAGATCGTCGACGCCAACTCGTGGCTGGAGGTCCAGCCCGAGTACGCGCAGAACATCATCATCGGCTTCGCGCGCTTCGGTGGCCGCGTCGCGGGCGTGGTGGCGAACCAACCAGCGGTGCTGGCCGGGTGCCTGGACATCGACGCCTCGGTGAAGGGCGCGCGCTTCATCCGCTTCTGCGACGCGTTCAACATCCCGGTCGTGACGCTCGAGGACGTGCCGGGCTTCCTGCCGGGCACCGCCCAGGAGTACGGCGGCATCATCCGCCATGGCGCGAAGTTGCTGTACGCCTACGCCGAGGCCACGGTGCCGAAGATCACGATCATCACGCGCAAGGGCTACGGCGGCGCGTACGACGTGATGGGCTCCAAGCACCTGCGCGGCGATCTCAACCTGGCTTGGCCGGGCGCGATGGTGGCGGTGATGGGCGCCGCCGGCGCCGCGAAGATCATCTATCGCCGCGACATCGAGAAGGCCGCCGACAAGGCCGCCATGGAGGCCGAGAAGACGGCCGAGTACGAGCGCACGTTCAACAACCCCTACCGCGCGGCCGCGCGCGGCTACATCGACGACGTGGTCGAGGCGTCGCGCACGCGCCCGCTGGTGATCCGCAGCCTCGAGCTGCTGAAGACCAAGCAGGAGAACCGTCCGCCGCGCAAGCACGGCAACATCCCGCTCTGAGAGGCCACGACACATGTTCGACCGCATCCTGATCGCCAACCGCGGCGAGATCGCGCTGCGCGTGATCCGCACCGCGCGTGAGATGGGCATCGAGACCGTCGCCGTCTGCTCCGACTGGGACCAGAAGGCGCTGCACACGCGCATGGCGCACGTCGCCGTGCCGCTCGGCGGCAACCTGCCAGGCGAGAGCTACCTGCGCGTGGACAAGATCCTCGACGCCGCGAAGAAGACCGGCGCGCAGGCGATCCACCCGGGCTACGGGTTCCTCTCGGAGAACGCCAACTTCGCGCGCGCCGTGCGCGACGCGGGCCTCGCCTGGATCGGGCCTCCGCCGGAGGCCATCGAGGCGATGGGCGACAAGATCAAGAGTCGCCGCCGCATGAAGGACGCGGGCGTCCCGGTCGTGCCGGGCCTCGTCGATCCGGTCGACGACGCGGCGGCCGCCAAGGCGGCGGCCAAGCCGATCGGCTACCCGATCGCGCTCAAGGCCGCGGCCGGCGGCGGCGGCAAGGGCATCCGCATCGTGCGCGACGAGTCCGGCATGGACTCGGCCTTCCGCACGGCGTCGGGCGAGGCCAAGGCCAGCTTCGGCGACGGCCGCATCTACCTTGAGCGCTATCTCGATCGTCCGCGCCACATCGAAGTGCAGCTTTTGTTCGACCACCAGGGCAATGGAGTGCACTACGGCGTGCGCGAGTGCTCCATCCAGCGGCGCCACCAGAAGCTGCTCGAGGAGTGCCCGTCCGTCGTCATCGACGACAAGACGCGCGAGGCGATGGGCGAAGTGGCCCTCAAGGCCGGTCGCGCGGTGGGCTACCAGAACGCGGGCACCGTCGAGTTCCTGTGGAGCAACGGCGAGTTCTACTTCCTCGAGATGAACACGCGCCTGCAGGTCGAGCACCCGGTGACCGAGATGGTCACGGGCACGGACCTCGTGCGCGAGCAGATCCGCGTCGCGGCCGGCGAACCGCTGGGCTACGGCCAGGACAAGGTGCGCTGGAACGGCTGGGCGATCGAGATCCGCATCAACGCCGAGGATCCGCGCAACAAGTTCCTGCCCTCGATCGGCACGATCAAGAACCTGCGCATGCCGGGCGGTCCCTTCGTGCGCCTCGACCTCGGCATGTACCGCGGCATGGAGGTCGGTCCGAACTACGACCCGATGCTCGGCAAGTTGATCGTGTGGGGCGCGACGCGCGAGGAGGCCATCGCACGCTGCTCGCGCGCGCTGCAGGAGCTGAACGTCGGCGGCGTGCGCACCTCGTGCCCGGCGGCGCTTTCGGTGCTGCAGGACCAGCGCTTCCAGCAGGGCGACTTCGATACGCACTTCCTCGAGTCCATGGACCTCTCGACGACGCCTCCCGAACACGATGGAGTGGTGGCGGTGGCCGCGGCGATCGCGCGCCACCACCAGCAGCGCCGCACGGCGTTGAAGACCAGCGCCGCCGATCGCGACGCGTGGGTGGCGCGCTCGCGCGCCGGAGTGCAGGCTCCGCTCGTGCGCGTGTCGACGCCGGGAGGTGGCGCGTGAAGTACCACATCACGGTCGACGGGCGTCCGCACGAGGTCGAGGTGGTCGAACGCCTGGGCGAGCTCGTCGTGTCGCTGGACGGCGAGGTCTTCGACGCTCGCTACCTCGAGGTCGACGACCTAGGGCAGGTGGTCATCCTGCACGAAGGCAAGAGCTACGGTCTCTCCATCGAGGGCGACGCCAACCAGAAGTACGTCACCTTGGCCGGGCATGTGCGCGACGTGCGCATCGAGGACGAGCGCGAGAAGGCCGCCCGCGCGGCCGAGCGCGCCCGCAACAAGGGTGGCGGCGCCGTCGTGGCGGTCATGCCCGGCGTGGTCGTCGAGGTGCTGGTCCAGAAGGGTCAACGCGTGCAGAAGGGCGAGCCGCTGCTCGTCCTGTCGGCGATGAAGATGCAGAACGAGATCGGCTCGCCCGTCGACGGCGTGGTCGTCGATCTGCACGTCGCCGCGGGGCAGGCGGTGGCGGGCGGCGCCAAGCTCGCCACGCTCAAGCCGGACGAAGTGGCCTGAGGACTCCGAGCAGGTCCGATCGGGGAGGGCGCGGGTCCGCGAGGTCCGCGCCCTCCGCGCTTGCGGACCTCTGCGATTGGCCTCGTTTCATGCGCTTGGACCGTCCGTCTCCGGGCCGGATTCGGCGGCGGCGGCTAGGATTGGCAGCGCGCGCCTGCTCCGGCGCCAGCACACCGCCATGTTGAAGAAGCTCCTCGCCGCCTGCCTCGCGCCCCTGATCGTCGCTTCGACTGCCCTGGCGACTTGGTCGATCGTGGTGGTCGACACGCGCACGGGCGAAGTCTGCGTGGCCTCGGCCACTTGCATCTCCGGCTTCGACCTCAAGCCCAACCTCGCGCTGGTCAAGGTCGGCGTGGGTGGCGCGGCCGCGCAATCCTGGGTCGACACGGGCGCCGTCAACCGCCAACGCATCTGGCAGTGGATGGCCGAAGGGCGTGCGCCGGCCCAGATCGTCGCCGACCTCGCGCCGCTCGACGCGCAGCACCAGCGTCGCCAATACGGCATCGCGATGCTTAGGCATGCACCGACGAGCTTCACCGGCAGCCAGGCGGGGCAGGCGCGCCTCGACTTGTCCGGCGTGGACGGCGACTTGCGCTGGGCCATCCAAGGCAACGTGCTCACCGGCGGCGTGGTGGTCACGGCGGCGCGCGACGCGTTGCTGTCGGCTCCCGGGGACTTGTCCCAGAAGGTCATGGCCGCGATGGAGGCGGCGCGCGCGATGGGCGGAGATGGACGCTGCTCGTGCAGCCAGATGCAGCCGACTTCGTGCGGCGCTCCTCCGGCGAGCTTCCAGTGGTCGGCCGCGACGGCCTTCATCGTGCTGGCGCGGCCGGGCGATGTCGATGGCGCTTGCAACAGCGGCGCGGGTTGCGCGAACGGCGCCTACCACCTCGACATCCGCGCCATCAGCGGTCCGCCCAACGGGCTCGATCCGGTCCTCGCGCTGCAAAACAGCTACAACACTTGGCGCGCGTCCAAGGCAGCCACCGCCGATCACCTGTTGACGCGCGTGCGCCAAGGCGCGACCACCATTCCCGCCGACGGCGCCAGCGAAACGACGCTCGAGATCCAACTCGCGAACCTCGACGGAGCCGACCTGCTGTACTCGCCCGCCACCATCGAGGTGCTGCCGGAGCCGGGCGCCGTGGCTACGGTGGCGCAGGTGGTCGACGACGGCAATGGTCGCCATCGCGTCGTGCTGCGCAGCTCCGGTCTCGCGGGTCGCACGCGCTATCGCCTGACCGTGGTGCACCCATGGAAGCGCGTGCAGCTCTGGCCGCCCGTCGAGCTCTCGGCCGAGGCCGGCCAGCAACTGGTGTGCGGACGCGACTCGTTCTCGGCCGCAGCGGGCGCCATCACGCCGTTGTGGTGCGACTTCGGCGCCGGCGCGGCGCAGTCCGCCTACATCGTGCTGGGTTCGGCTTCGGGCACGACTCCCGCGACGACCGTCTTCGGCCAACAAGTGCCGTTGGTGCAGGACGCCTTCTTCCGGTCGATGCTGGCGCAACCCAACGGCGCCACCTTCGTCGGCACGCAAGGCGCGCTCGACGCCCACGGTCGCGCGCGGGCCGAGCTGGTCGCCGCGCCCGGGCGCTTCCAGCCGTTGGTCGGCCGCACCCTGAGCTTCGCTTGCGTGCGCACCGGCCCGGCTGGCGGCGTGTCCAACGTCGACGCGCTGGTGGTCGCGCCCTGACGCGGCTTCGCGCTAGAGGCGCACGAGCGGGTCGCGCGCCTCGGCCGAACCCAGTTCGACGAGGCGCGACAGCCCGCGCTTCAGCGCCGCGCGCATCGACACGAGTCGCGCGTGGTCGCGTACGATGCCGTCGACTTCCAGGTACAGCTCGTCCACGCCGTCGGGCAGCAGGGCGCCGAAGCCCTCTTCGCGGTGCTTGATCGAGTACTCGCGCACATCCGCGAGCAGCAGCGCGTTGCGCAGCTTGGGGTCGGCCAGGAAGGCCGCCAGCCGCGCCGAGTCGTTGGCCACGCCCGAGTAGCGCGCATCGAAGGACGGGTCGCTGGTCGCCACGGGATCGGTCGCCACGATGCGCCGCAGGTTGTCCCACAGCGTGCGATGTCGCAGGCGGAACGACAGTCCGTCGACCACGACGAACGGCGCGCGCATGCGCGTGTGGTGGCGGTGCACGCCGGCCTCGCTGTAGGCGTGGTCGTCGAGCGTGATAGTCCACGGGCCGTCGTGTAGCTCCACGCGCGGAGCCCCTGACGCCGCCAAGGTGTAGACGCCGCCTTCGGAACGGCACAACTCGCGCCAAGCCGCCTCGCGGCTCGTGCGCACGGGATCGACTCCGACCATGGTGCGACTCCTCGCCCTCGCGCATGCGGCGGCCCCATCGTCGCCGCGTCCGCGAGCCTGCTGAAGGATTGGAGGGTGGATCGGGCGAAAAGGATCCTAGTAGAAGTGCGTAGGCGCCAGCGCGGCGGTGGCGCAGTCCCGCCGGCGGCACCAGCGGCGGGCCGGCGGCGCGCGGGCGCCCCTCAGCGCAGCGGCAGTTCGGCCCGCCGCTTGCGCCAACCCTCGACCTCGGGGACGCCGAGACGAGCGCCGAGCTCGACCGCCAGCCCGAGGGCCACGCGCTCGCGTTCCACGAGCCCCAGTTCCTTGGCGCAGCGCGCCATGCCCGCCAGCGCCTGCAGCTCGTCGCCGAACAACTGCAGGTCGTGCGCCAGGTCGCGCGCCATGCTCCACGACTCCAGGGCCGCGCGCTGGTCCTTGAGCACCTCGTGCGCGCGGGCGCTGCCGGAGTGGCCCATCTGCGCGCCCCACCAATCACCTAGCGGCTGGGCCTTGGCGAGGCACTCGCGCGCGGCCGTCAAGGCGGCTTGACCGTCCTTCTTCTTCAGCGCGGCGCGCGCCTCGCCGAAGGCCTTCTGGCCGCCGCGGAACTGGCGTTCGGCGGCCTCGTCGAAGCCCGCGAAGGCCGAGACATAGTCGGCGAGCAGCGGGTCGACGCCCGCGGCTAGCGCACAGTCGGCCCCGAAGAGGGCGCGCCGCCGTTGGGCCAGCACCTCGGGCGCGTCGCGCTTGGCACCCCGCTCCTTGGCCGCGAGGCTGCCTTCGAGGTCGGCGTCGATGACGCCGAGCACGTCGCCGGGGTGGGCCTTCCACAGTGCCACGATGCCGTCGCGATCGCCCTTGTCGGCGAGCTCGACGAAGCGCGCGCGCACATCGGGCTCCTGAGCGGCGGCCGTGGGGGATGCGAAGGCGGGAAGGATGGCGAGCAGCAGGGTCGGGTGCATGGGTGGTTCCTCGAGTGCGCGCATCGTAGCGGCTGGCGCGTGGAACCGGACGAGCGCGGGCCCTATCGTGGCGATGCGATGGACGAGCTGGCACGGCGGACGATGGAGTGGGTGGAGATCCCGAGCACGACAGGCCGCGAGGCGCAGTACGGCGAGGCGCTGGCGGCGCATTGCCGGCGCCTGGGGCTGGCAGTCGAGACGCAGGAACTGGCGCCGGGGCGCTTCAACGTGCTGGCGCGCGGCGCCCGCCCCGAGGTCGTGGTCTGCACCCACATCGACACCGTGCCCGGCGACTTGCCGATCTCCTGCGACGGAGTGCACGTGCATGGGCGCGGCGCCTGCGACGCCAAGGGCCCGGCGGTGGCGCTCTTGAAGGCGGTCGAGGAACTCCTCGAACAGGGCGAGGACCGCGTGGGCTGCCTCTTCACCGTGGATGAGGAGGCGGGCAGCGCCGGCGCGACGCTGGCCAACGCCAATCTGGCGGAGCCTTGGCGTCCGCGTTGGATCCTCGTGGGCGAGCCCACCGGCAACCGCTTCGTCGCCGCGGGCAAGGGCGTGTGGAAGGCCAAGCTGGTCGCCAGCGGCGTCGCCGGACACAGTTCGCAGCCAGTGGGGCCGAGCGCCATCCACGAGCTGGTCTCGTGCTGCGCCAAGTTGCTGCGCGAGGACTACGGCGCCCATCCCGTGCTGGGCCCGAGCACGCTGAACATCGGCACGATCAAGGGTGGCGTCGCCACCAATGTCGTGGCCCCGCACGCCGAATGCGAGGTGATGGTGCGCACGTCGACCGATCCCGGCTCGATCCGCGAACGCATCGAACGGCATCTCGGCTCGCACGTGCGCATCGAAGGCACCTACAAGTCCTACGGGCCGGTCGAGTTCGAGGTGCCGCCGGGCGAAGAGGGGATCGGCGTGGCCTTCGGCACGGACGTGCCGCACCTCTCGCGCTGGGGCGTGCCGCTCTTGATGGGACCTGGTTCGATCCTGGACGCGCACACCGAGCACGAGAAGGTCGCCATCGCCGACCTCGGGCGCGCCAAGGAACAGTACAAGCGCGCTCTGTCGGCCCTCCTCGCGCGGCTCGAGGCGCGGGCATGAACGCCGGCGCGCGCATTGCGGGGATCGCGCTGCTCGATGCGCTCGAGCGTGGCGAAGTGCGCTGCGCCGAGCGCGGAGCCGATGGCGCTTGGCGCGTGAACGCGTGGGTCAAGGAGGAGATCCTGGCCGTGTTCCGTTCGTCGCAGGTCGTGCCCATGGGCCTCGAGGCGCCGCCCAGCGGCGCGTACTTGGACAAGGAGCCGTTGGCTCCGCGCCGCTTCGAGCCCGCGCAAGGCGTGCGCGTCGTGCCTGGCGGCAGCGCGGTGCGGCGCGGCGCGTTCCTCGCGCGCGGAGTGGTCGTGATGCCGCCCGCCTACGTCAACATCGGAGCGTGGATCGGCGAAGGCACGATGGTCGACAGCCATGCGCTGGTGGGTTCTTGCGCGCAGATCGGCGCGCGCTGCCACATCTCCGCCGCGGCGCAGATCGGTGGAGTGCTCGAGCCCGCCAACGCGCGCCCGGTGGTGGTCGAGGACGATTGCTTCGTCGGCGGCAACTGCGGCGTCTACGAGGGCGTGCTGCTCAGGCAGGGCGCCGTGCTGGCCTCGGGCGTGGTGCTCGCCTCCGGCACCGTGGTCCACGACTGCGTGCGCGGCGTGGAGCTGCGCGGCACGCGCGAGGCGCCGCTGGAGATCCCCGAGGGCGCCGTGGTAGTGCCGGGCACGCGCCCCTTGCGGCCCGAGGATCCCGTCGCGCGCGCCTGGGCCGAGGCGCGCGGGCTGCAGGTCGCCTGCGCGTTGATCGTCAAGTACCGCGACGAGCGCACGGATCGCGCCACCGCGCTCGAGCAGGCGCTGCGCTGAGCGCGGTCAGTAGGCCTTGGGGAGGCCGTTGACGATGGTCAGCGCCTCCTCGACGTTGAAGCCCACGAGTTGCGCATACTCGCGGATCGAGGGCATGCGCGGCTTGGAGTACTCCTTGGCGAGTTCGAGCGCGCGCGTCCGGTCGAGATGCCCTTCGCGGATCATGTTCGACAGCATCACCTCGTCCTCCGACCAGCCGAGCACGGTCGTGTAGACGTAGTTGTAGAACGCCGCCGAGCCGTCGCCGATGCGCCATGTGCTCTTCGTGTCGGTGGCGACCTCCCAGTCGTACTCGCGCCTGATGGTGCCCACGATCTCCTCCTCGGTCCACGGCAGGTAGTGGAACAGGTAGAGGAAGTCGTCCTTGACCACGAAGGTCTGCCAGTACGCGTTGAGGGTGTCGAGCAGGCTCTCGTTGATGTAGCGCAGGTTCGCCAGGTAGTTGCGCGCGAAGTACCACAGGAGCGCCATCTCGTTCTCGATCGGCAGCCCGGTGAGGGTCATGCCGTGGTCGCCTTCCTTGATGCCGCACAGCCCGGTCTTGTAGGGCGTGTCCTCGATCATGTTGCCGGTCGAGAACACGACCAGCTTGATGCCGGTCTCCTTGCGCAGCTGGCGCGCGTGGGCGTAGAACTCCTTGTCGCCCGCGGTGAACAGCGTGACCATCCCGAGCTCGGGCTTCTTCAGCCAAGCCTCGATGTTCTTCCTGATGTAGCGGCGCTTCTTCTGGATGTCGGCGCTGCGCACGATGTGCTCGACGCCCAGCTTGCCGCAGATGCGCGCCTGGTTGCGGCGCGCGAGATCCGTCACCATGCCCCAGTCGTAGGTGAACGCGACCGGGTTCATCTTCAGCTCGGACTTGAAGTAGTGCAGGCCGTACGACGAATCGCGTCCGCCGCTGAAGGCGACGATCACGTCGGGCTTGCCGTCCTTGCGCCGGTACGGCTCGACCGCCTCCTCGAGCGCGCGCCGGCCCTTGGGCGCGATCTTGCGCCAGTGGCGGCAGTAGCGGCAGGTCCCGGCGTCGTCGTACTCGACGAAGGGGTAGGTCTCGGGCAGCAGGCACTTCACGCAACGCTTCAAGTTGGCCGGCGAGCGCGTGTGCAACACGACGTCCATCGCGCGCGCGCGCCGCGTCTCGGCCACGCGCGGGGCTTCCTCGCCTTCCTTGGCGACGCAGGCGAACTCGCGCACGGACAGGTCGCGCAGCGACACGAGCGCCGCGCGGAAGGCCGGCAATTGGCGCGTTTGCATGGGCCCGAAGCGCCCGCGCAAGTCGAGCTCCTCGACGAGGCGCTGCAGGATGAAGCGTTCCGACGCGAAGGCGAGGAAGCGCCTCTGCTCGTCGGCCAGGATGTGCAGCGAACCGGTGTTGGTCGCCAGTAGCAAGTCGTCGAGCTTGTCGAACAGGAACGCGATCGACGCCGCGCCCTTCATCTCGCGGTAGGCCTGCTGCACGGCCCAGCCCAGGTCGTCCTTCGCGTCGAAGTGGCGGCGCAGCACCTTGAGCAGCGCCTCGGTGTCGACCTCCGTGCGGCGCTCCAGCTCCGGATGCGCGCCCCACATCTCCGCCTCGTTGGTGATGATCCCGTTGTGCACGCCCACGGTGCCGTTGGCCACCACGGGCTGGTTGTTGTCCTCGTTGGACTGCAGGCCGTTGGTGACGAGGCGCGTGTGGCCTGTCATCGCCAGGCCGATCTGGTCGGAGCCGGACTTGTTCGCGCTCCACAGCGCGAGGCCGCGCGCGATCAGCTCCTCGAACTTTGGGGCGGCTAGGAACTGGTCGACCGAGCCCGCCTGACGGAACACGTCGATGGTCCGGCCGTTGGCGACCGTCAGCCCCGCGGCTTCGCTGCCGCGCGTCTGCGAGAAGCGGTACAGGCTGCGCAGGATGTCGGCGGACAGCGTCGGATCGAGGTCCGCCGCGCGCGAGTAGACGACTCCGAAGATGCCGCACATGGTGTGTTCAATTCGGCCGCCGCCGTTCGCGGCGCAACGGCGAGCAGAGCGGTTCGCGTGGGACGTGCTGGATGTCGAGCACCACGGCCTGCAGCAGGAGCTGCGCGCCGAGGATGATGGGCATAGCGGCGATCATGACCACGCCAGCCGACGCGTAGGCGTTGTCGCGGATGTGGCTCCACCAGGCCGACATGCCGTAGAGGGCGCCGAAGGCGAAGAGTGGCGCGCCCAGCAGCATGAACAACGTCACGGCCGTGAAGTCGTGCACGAAGTAGCGCCAGAAGAGGCGCCGCGCGAAACCCGCCAAGAGCCGAGGAGGGAACTCGACGAGCACGCGCAGAGGCGAGAGCGAGCTGCGCTCGTCGCCGTAGCGCGCCGGCACCGCGATGTCCTTGACCACGGCGCGGGCGATGCCGAGCTCCACCAGCAACCCTGACTCGAAGTAGTAGCGCTTGGGCAGCCGATCGAGGTCGAGCCGCTCGAGGGCGCGCGCGCGCACCGCGATGTAGCCGTTGGCCGGATCGAAGATGTTCCAGTAGCCGGAGGCGGCCTTGACGAGGAAGGTCAGGCCCGCGTTGCCGACGACGCGCACCAGCGGCATCTGGCGCAGCGCGCCGAGGTGCTGGTAGCGGTTGCACTTGATCATGTCCGCGTCGCCCTCGACCAGCGGCTGCACGAGCCGCGGCAGCCAGACGGGATCCATCTGGTCGTCGCCATCCATCTTCACGACGATGTCCATGCCGCGCTCGATGGCCGCCTTGAAGCCGGTCGCCATCGCGCCACCCACGCCTTGGTTCTCAGCGTGGCGCAGCAGCACCACGCGCGGATCCCCGCTGGCGGCGACCTTGTCGGCGGTGTCGTCGGGCGAGCGGTCCTCGACCACGATGATCGTGTGCACCCACGGCGGGATGCCCGCGATCACCTTCTGGATCTGCGCCGCGACGCGGTAGGCGGGGATCACCACCGTCACCTTCGCGCCGCACAAGTCGACGGGCACGATCACCGTCTCCGCGAGGCGGTTCATCTGCGCCACGGTAAACGGGCGTTGAGGATCGGATTCGACGGTGCCCATGGGGAGGGGCGGTGGTTATCGGAAAAGTCGCGCGAGGCGCTTGACCCGTGGCACGAAGATACTTCCCGGTCGAGCCGACCCCGAGGGGCCTCCCTCGACTTCAACGCACGTGGAGGAATGGCTCGGGATCCTCGCGCATCCAAGGCTGCGGCGCGATCCCGTACAAGTCGAGCAGGCTCGGCGCGACCGCGGTGACGGATGCGACTTCCCTCTTCGCCTCGACCTTGCGGCCCTTGCTCCAAGCAAGGATCCAGCCCGAATCCTTGTGGTGGGCGGTCGATTGGTCGGCCGTGCCGTGTTCCTCCACATGTCGTTCGAAGGGCGCCGTCCACCCTTCGAGTCGCCGATGCCTGATCCGGAATCGCTGGTCGCGCGCCTCGCGGCGGGGCATGTTCAGCTCGCAGAAGACCTGGCGACCGCGCCGCTGGACCTCGAACAGCGCTTCGTGCTCGAGGACATGCAAGCCGGACAAGGCCTCGACGCCGCGCCGCGCTTCGTCCTCGTCGCCGAAGTTGATCGTCACGTCGGGGTTCATCTGGTGCAGCACGACGTGCGGCGGCAGGCCGATCGCCCCGAACAACTCGTCCTCGCGCACCAGTCGCACCACGGGGTTGTGGATGTCGCCAGCCGGATCGAATGGGCGTTGGCCCAGCGCCGTGCCGACGACAACCACCGTGTCGTTGTCGACCAGCTCGAACACCTCCGCGAGGCGCTCGTCCGTCCAGCGGAAGCTCTTCTCGATCCAGCCCTCGAAGCCCTCTTCGTAGCGCTTGCGATCCTCGACCGCGCGGAAGAAGCGCTGGTCCGTGGCGGAGAGCTCGTCCTTGAAGAGCTTCGGTTCTGCGGCGCGCCAGTAGCGGTGCTGCATGTACGCCACGTGGTTCAGGTGCAGCGAGGCGTAGCGCGGACGATGGCGCGGATACAACGCGCGGAACGCGTCCCACGCCAAGTAGCTGTGCAGCATGGCGCGCTCCGGCACCTTCGACGCGCCGCCGAGCTTCTCGAGCGGCACTTGCGCCAGCGTGCGCGCGATGGTGGAGAGTCGCGCGCCGCTCTGGCGCGTGCGCCACAAGAGCGACACCGCCTTGGCGGCGTGGCGCGCGAAGTCGCCCGAGTAGTTCCGCGCGCCGAACAGGCAGAATTCCTGCAGGGCGCGCGCCTCCTCGGGGAAGCACGAGGGATCGTCCGCCAGCGACTCGGGCACGTAGTAGCGCGCGGCGCCGCTGGTGCGCGGCGGAAAGCTCATCAAGCTGCCGAGCACGCCGACGGTGATGCCGTGCGCGTCGAGCACGTCCCACACGCATTTGCCGCGGATGCCGCTGGTGTCCTGGCCGAAGCCCACCAGCCCGTGCTCGCTCGGCGCGAGACCCGTGTACACCGAAGGCCAGATGATCCACGGCGAGATCAGGCGCCATGCCTTGTCGAGCGAAGGATCGAAGCTGGGCACGCGCGTGCGCACCAGCGCGCCTTCCTCCAGCATGCGCGCGAAGCGCGGCAGCTTGCCTGCGCCCACGTAGCGCTTGAGGAAGTGCTGCTCGGCCTCGTTCAACTCGAGGAACAGCACGGATAGGGGTGCTTGGCGCGTCTGGATCATGGTCGTGCCCGCGGGCGCGTCCGCGCATGCGAGCGGCGGTCCGCACTTGTCGGCAGGCCCCGTTCCGCGAGTATAGCCCGTGCACGCCGGCGCGCCCCGGCAACGTCCGCGGCGAGCCCTGGAACGGCAGGGGAGCGGCCAGGGATCGGCCGGCCGGCGATCGGCCAGCTGTGGTTCCGCCGCGGCGCGCCCTTGCCGCCTCGCGCCACGCACCCCATCCTGCCGCCATGGCCACAGCGCTCGCGCGTCCTGCCGTAGTCGTCGTGCTGCTGACCCTCCTGTGCGGCCTCGTACGCACCATCGGACACGACCACCTGCTGCCGTGCGCACCCGAGCCCGACGGGCTCGTGTTGCACACCCAGGTCGAGGTCCTCGAACGTGGCGCCGAGGGCGATCGCACTCAGCACCTCTACGGGTTCTATCCGCTGCTGACGGCGCGCATCGTGGCGCTCCTCACCGACGCGCCGCGGCCCGACGATGTCGAGCGCACGCTCGCCGACGAGCTGGAGCGCGCCGCGGCGCATCGCGCGCGCATCCGGCTCGTGGTGGCGTGGTTGTCGGCGCTCGGGACACCCTTCGTCTTCTTGATCGCGCGGCGCTTCATGGCCGAGCCATGGGCCCTGTGCGCCGCGGCGCTCTTCGCCTTCGATCCGTTCGTGCTGTGGTTCGCCCAGCAAGCCCGTCCGCATGCAGCCTTCACGGCTTGGACCGCCGCGACCCTGTGGGCCGCGTTGGCTCTGGCGCGCAACGCCGGGTGGCGCGAATGCCTCGTCGCGGCGCTGTGCGCGGGCGGCGCTCTCTCCACGCTGCAATCGGGCGCATCGCTCTTCGTGCCGCTCTTCTTGGCGACCTTGTGGTCGGTGCGCAGCCTCGCCGCGGCCGGGCGCGTCGCCTGCGCCCTTGGCGTGGTGGCGTTGGTGGCGTGGTGGAGCTACCCCGCCACCGGCGCGGCCGAGTCAGCCGTGTCCGCCGGACAGGGCACGCTCCAGCTCTCGGGCCACAAGCTGGACTTGTCGATCTTCAACGGCGCGGGCTTCGCGAAGGTGTGGGCCGCCGTGCGCGACTACGATCCGGTGCTGCTGGCCTCGACGCTCGCGGCGGCCGCGGCGCTCGCCTTCGCCCTGTCGCGCGCTCGCGCCGCCTCCGCGCCTTCCGATGCGCACCGCGAGGCGTGGACGCTCTTCGCCTGGTGCGCGGCGTACCTCTTGGCGATCGGCTTGTACCAGCGCACCTACCAACGCTTCGCGCTGCCGCTCGTCCCGGCGGCGTGCGTGTTCGCGGCCGGCGGTGCCGCCGCGCTGGCGGCGCGCCGCGAGGTGGTCGGCTTCGGCTTCGCCGCGGTGGCGCTCGCCTGCCAAGCGGGGCTCGCCATCGGCGTGGCGCGCGCGCGCGCCGGCGAGGACACGCTCGAGCTCGCGGCGCGCGCGGTGGAACAACATGTGCCGCGCGGAGAGCGCCTTGCGTTCATGCCCACGGTCGAACTGCCGTTGTGGATGGACCAACCCTCGGCCGAGCGCAACGCCAAGGCCATGGACGATCCGGCCTTCCCTTGGTTCCAGTGGCGCTTGCGCTCGCGCGGTGGTCCGCCCGAAGGACGCGAGATGGTCGCCCTTCCACTGTCGTTGCCCTCCGAACGCGAGGCGGCGCGCGCCGATCCCGCCGCCTTCCTCGCGCGGCTCGACGCGCGCTGGTTCGTGATCGAGGACCAGACGGGGCGCCGTCCCGTGCTCGTCGCGCTGCGCGAGGAACTGAAGCGCAGCGCACGGCTGGTGGCGCGCTTCAGCCCGCACGCGGATCCGGCCGAGTCGCTGCCGCTCGCCTACCAGGACGACGAGTTCGGCCGCTCGCTGCCTTGGACCTGGCGACTCGCCAGCGGAGGGCGCGCCGGGCCGGTGGTCGAGCTGTGGCGACTGGGCGACTAGGGTCGGCGCTTCAGAGGCGCACGCCGAGCCAGCGCCGCGCGGACCACACGAGGAACGCGGCCGAGGCGCACACCGCGATGGCCGTGCCCAAGGCGGCGCCCTCGAGGCCCAGCACGGGGATGAGGAGCGCATTGGCGGCGATGTTGACGACCACCGTCGCCAGCATGAGCAGCGAATGGCGCAGCGGTTGGTTCGCCATCAAGAGGATCTGCGCCATGGGGGTCCACGCGGAGGCGCCGACCACGCCGGCGACGAGGATCCAGTACGGCGCGATCGACTCTTCGAAGCCGGCACCCGGGTCGAGCCAAGCCACGATCCACGCGTAGGCCGGCAACGAGATCGCGCCCAGCGCCAGCACCAGCAGGAACGAGCGCCGCTTGAATCTCCGCGAGAGCGCCTCGACTTCGCGCAGCTCGCCCGCCGCGAGGTGCTTGGCGAGCAACGGGTTCACGTTGTTCTGCAGCACGACGAGGATCTGCCAGAAGCCCTCGGCGAACATCGCCGCCCAGGTGTAGAAGCCCACCTTGGCGTCGGAGAGCCACAGGCCCAGCATCCAAATGTCGATCTTGGCGTTGAGCTCGAGCAGCACCGCGGCGGCGGCGCTCTTGAGGCCGAAGTACAGATGCTCGCGCGTCCATGCCCCGAGTTCGCGGACCACTGGAAGTCCGCAGTGGCGCGCCACCTCGACGCCGGCGACGACGAGCAGCGCGCCTTCCGCCAAGCTGAAGATGCCCATCAAGGAGTGCGCCGGCCATTCTCGCGCCGCGGCCAGCCACAGCGCCGCCAGCAACCCGAGGTAGCGCAGCGCCGTCAGCAGCGCGAAGGTGCGCATGCGCCGCCAGCCGTTGATGGCGGCCATCAACTGCTTGTTGAGGGCGAAGAAGAACAAGCCCGGCGTGCAAGCCTCCATCGCCACGGCCACGCCGGGCGAATCCAACCAGTCCGCCACGGCGTGGCGCGCAGCCCAGAAGAGCGCGCCCACCAGCGCGGCCAACACGACCGTGGGGACGAGGGCCGCGACGACCAGCGTGCCCGAGCGCCGGCGATCCTCGCCCGCCTCGCCCAACGCCCGCAGCAGCGAGTGGTTGATGCCCACCGAGGCGAGCATCGAGGCGAAGACATAGGCGGCGAGGCCTTGGTTGAACACGCCCAGCGCATCCGGGCTCCAGCGCGTGCCCACCAGGATGTTGAGCAGCAGCCCCGTGGCCGCCAGCACCGCCAGCGCGCCGAAGTTCCACAACACGTCGCGCGTCATCCGTCCGTCGTCGGCCACGCGCGCACTCTAGCGCTTGGCGAGCGACAGGAGCAGCGGACAGGGCTCGAAGCGTTCGCCGCCGCCCGCGCGCGCGCGCACATCCGGTTCGTCTTGGGCGCGCCGCAACTCGTCCACGACGCGCGCCAATCCGATTGTGCGCGCGTGGCGCAGCGGTCCGCCGCGGAAGGGCGCGAAGCCCGTGCCCAGCACGAACGCGAGGTCGAGCTCGTCCTCCGTGGCGACGACGCGCGCCTCGAGCGAGCGGAAGGCCTCCGCCACGGTGGCCAGCACCAGCCGCCGCGCGACTGCGTCGGGCGTGGCGAGGCTCGCGCGCGTCGCCGAGCGTTCGACGAGCGTGGCCGCGTCGGGGCGCAGACGCGCCCTGCCCGCGCCATGGAGGTGGAACCCGCGGCCCGACTTGCGGCCCAGCGTGCCGGCCGCGATCGCCGCGTCGAGCCGGTCGCCGGGTCCCATGCGCGCACCGTAGGCCGACGCGAGCGTGCGAGCGGCGTGCGCGGCCACGTCGAAGCCGACCTCGTCGAGCAGCTCCAGCGGTCCCATCGGCATGCCGAAGGCGCGCAGCGCCGCGTCGACGAGCTCCGCCGGCACGCCGCCCGACAACAACGCCAAGGCCTCGTCGAGGTACGGCCCCAGCACGCGGTTGACGAGGAAGCCCGGCACGTCGGCCACGATCACGGGGGTCTTCTCCATGGCCAGCGCCAGCGCCGCCGCGCGCGCGACCGCCGAGGCGTCGGTCCGTTCGCCGCGCACGACTTCCACGAGCGGCATGCGTTCGACCGGGTTGAAGAAGTGCAGGCCCACGACGCGTTCGGGCCGCGACAGTCCGCGCTGCAGCTCGCCCACCGGCAGCGAACTGGTGTTCGTCGCCAGCAGGCAGTCGCCGGGGACATGCTGCTCGAGGAGCGCGAGCAACTCGCGCTTCTTCGCCAAGTCCTCGACGATCGCTTCGACGACGGCATCGCAGTGGCGCAGCGTGGCGACATCGACCGTCGCGTCGAGGCGGTCGAGCGTCGCGCGCGCTTCGTGGCGCTCGATGCGACGGGCGCGCAGGCGTTTCTCCAATTCGAGTCGGTGCGCCACGAGCGCCGCGTCCAGCGCCGCGCGCCGGGTGTCGGCGAGGCGCACGGCGACGCCGCGCCGGGCGGCGACTCCGGCGATCCCCGCGCCCATGACGCCCGCTCCGACGACGCCCAATCGCCTCGTCGGCTCGACCCGCGCGCCCTCCGGCGTCGCGCCGAGCTTCTTGGCGCGTTCGACGCCCCGGAAGACGCGCAGCAGGTTGCGCGTGGTCGGCGAGGCGGCCAGGCGGCCGGCAGCCTCGGCTTCGGCGCGCAGCGTATCGGCGCGGCTGGCGAGCCGCGCCCACGGCACGATGCGCGCGATGTCGAGCGGTGCTTGGTAGTGGCCGCCGGTGGAGCGCAGCACGGCGCGTCGCGCCGCGGCCGCGACCAGGGCGCAGGCGATGGGGTTCCTGTCGACGAGCAGCGCGGCGGCGCCACGCCGACGCCGCGTCAAAGGGCGCTCGCCGCGCGCGATCTCGGCGGCGATGCGCCGCAGGTCCTCCGGCGCGCACAGGCGGTCCACCATCCCGGCCCGCAGAGCTTCCTTGGCCGAGTGCAGGCGTCCCTTGAGGATGATGTCAAGTGCCTTTGACACGCCCGCGCGGCGCGGCAGGCGTGTCGCCCCGCCCCAGGCGGGCAGGATGCCCAACTTGACCTCCGGCAGGCCGATCCTCGTGTCCGGGGCGTCCGAGGCGACGATCAAGTCCAGCGCGAGGCACAACTCGTAGGCGCCGCCGGCGCAGGCTCCGCCGACCGCGGCGACCATCCGGCCGCGCTTGTCGCGCGCGCGCAGGTCCTCGAAGCGCGAATGGAGCGCCTGGCCGCGCTCGACCAGGCCCCGCGCTTCGCGCTCGTCCTCGATCGCCTCGATGGCGTCCAGGTCCGCTCCCGCGGCGAAGGTGCGCGCGTCGCGACCGAGCACGAGCAATCCCTGCCAATCCTCGCGTCGCTCGAGCTCCGCCACGGCGCGTTCGAGGTCCTCGAGCATGGGGAGGTCGATCACCGGCAAGGAGCGGTGCGGCGCGGCGAGCGTCAGCACCGCCAACTCGCCTTCGAAGGCCAGCGTGGCGACCGAGCCCGGAGCGGGCGTCGCGTTCATGCGGCGCCCTCCAGCACGAACGCGCCGCCTTGGCCGCCTCCGATGCACAAGGTGGCCAGCGCATGGCCGCCTCCGCGCGCCCCGAGCTCGTGCGCGGCGGTCAACAACAGGCGGGCGCCCGTGGCGCCGACCGGATGGCCGAGCGCGATCGCGCCGCCGTTGGCGTTGGTGCGCGACCAGTCGAGCTGGCCGAGCGGCGCTCCGCCCCAGTGCTCGCGCGCGTACGCCGCGCTGTCGAAGGCCTTCTCGCAGGCCAGCACCTGCGCCGCGAAGGCCTCGTTGATCTCGACCACCTCCATGTCGACGAGCGTCAGCCCTGTCGCCCGCAGCACTCGCGCGGTGGCCTGCACGGGTCCGAGCCCCATGCGCGCGGGATCGCAACCGGACCACGCGCGGCCGACGAGGCGCGCCAGCGGCGCCAAGCCCGCGGCGCGCGCGAACGACTCGCGGCACACGAACAGGGCGCAAGCGCCATCGGTGATGCCGCAGCTGTTGCCCACCGTCACGCGTCCATCGGGCTTCTCGAACCACGGAGCCAGCTTGGCCAACGCTTCCGCCGTCTGGCCGTCGCGGATCGCATCGTCGTGCACGAGGGCGGCCGCGCCCGGGCGAGCGCCGGAGGGCAGCACCGGCGCGATCTCGCGCGCGAAGCGACCACCGTCCCGCGCGGCGCGCGCGCGCTCGTGGCTCCGCAGCGCGTAGCGGTCGGCGTCCTCGCGCGAGATCGACCACTCGCGCGCCAGGATCTCCGCCGTCCTGCCCATGATCAGCCCCGAGAGGGGATCCGTCAGGCCCTCGAGCAGCGCGACCTTGGGCTCCAGCATCGACGGGCGCCAGGCGGCGAAGGCGGCGAGCTTCGCCCACGGCGACTTGGCGCGCGACAGGCGCTCGAACCAGGCCGTGGCGGAGTCGCTGAAGCACAACGGGTAGCGCGACATGACCTCGACGCCAGCGCACAGCACGAGTCGCGCGCGGCCCGACTCGATCGCCATCGCCGCGCAGTCGACCGCCTCCATGCCGCTGGCGCAGTTGCGCTGCACCGTGCGCGCCGGCGTCGAGTGCGGCAATCCCGCGCGCACGGCGACCACGCGCGCCACGTTGGCCTGGTCATGCGGCACACCGACGCAACCCACCACGACTTCATCGACCTCCTCGGCCCTCCATGGCGAGCGAGCCAGCAACTCGCGCGCGACCAGCGCGCCGAGGCCCGCCGCGTCCTCCTTGGCGAACGCGCCGCCGGCGCGCGCGAGAGGCGTGCGGACTCCCGAGGCCAGCACCAGCGGATCGCCGCTCACGCCTTGGGCCTCAGGTCGAGGAAGCGCTTCTCCTTGAGCTCGGTCTCCATGCCCAGCAGTTCGAGCATGCGCGCCCCGTCGTGGACCTCGACCGCGTTGGGCGCGACCTCCAGCGAGTCGTGCAACTCGCGGCGGATCTTCTCCTTGGCCTGCGTCGCGTCCGCGCCCGGCTTGAGCGAGACGCGCACGGTGAACACGTCGAGCTCCAGCGGATCGTCGTGCAACTTGCCGATGGCGACCTGCCACTCGACCACTTCCGCGATACCCGACAGGATCGAGCCCATCGCCGACAAGTCGACCAGCGTGCCGCGGATCTTGGTCAGGTTCAGCGCGCGCTGGTCCGAGACCCGCCGCAGGTCGGAGTGGATGCGCGGAACCGTGCGCCCGCACCAGGGACACGGCTCGGTCGAGACCCCGCCGATCGCCAAATCGCCCGTCCTGTAGCGCAGCACCGTCGTCCCGCGGCCGTCGAGCGGCGTGTACACGAGCTCGCCCTTCTCCCCATCCTTCACCGTTTCGCCGGACTCGGGATCGACCACCTCGAACACGCACAAGTCGGGGTAGGTGTGGTAGCCGCTCGAATGCTCGTGTCCGGTGGGACACTCGGAGAAGGCCATGCGCGCCTCGGTGAAGCCGTAGGTGCCCGAGACCACGGCGCGCTCGCTGCCCATCTCCGCCAGCACTTCGGCGATCTTGCGCTTCAGGCCGGGCGGCACCTTCTCGGCGCCGAGGATCACGCGCTCGACCTTGGAGTAGCGCTTGCCCTCCTCCTGCGCCTGGCGCAGCAAGTGGTACAGGAAGCCGGGCGTGCCGATCAGGGCCTGCGGCTGGATGCGGTCGACCAGGCGGATGTTGCCGCTGGTGCCCATCACCTTGCCGCCACCCGTCGACAGCACGAAGCGCCCGGTCTCGAGGCCGGCGAAGGACGCCTGCCAGAACGCGAGGTGCGGAGCGAAGGGGAACAAGTTGACGATGCGCGCCTGCGGATCGGCGATGGCGTGCACGTCGAGCATGCGTCCGCCGACCTTGTGCAGCGCGTCGATGTCGTGCGGCGTGTAGGCGAAGGCCACGGGCTCGCTGCTGCGGCCGGTGGTGAAGGTGACGAAGTTGGGCGTGTACTCGCGCCGCAGCTCCTCCTTGGCCGCCTTGGACAGCAGTCCCAGCTGTTTGTGGAGCGGCCAGTGCCGCTTGACCAGCTCCGGAGTCGGTTGCAGCACGAAGTCGCGTCGCGTGCGCTCGTCGGAGGCGGCCTGCAGCAGGTCGTGCTTGGTCGTGAAGGGCAGGCGCCGCAGGTCGTCGACGCCCTTGATCGAGCGCGGATCGACGCGCGCTTCGCGCATGACCCTCTGGTAGTGCGCGCTGAATGGGTAGACCCGTTCGGCCACGAGGCGCCGCACCAGCGTGTCCTGCATGCGGCGCAGCTCGCGCCAAGGCGTGCGCGACAACTTGGCCCACTCGGCGGCGCGCCGCGCGATCGCGGCGGCCGGCCGCTCGGGCGCGGGGATGATGATCGGGATCACGGCCATGCCTGCAAGGTGCGCCTTCGGGCCGACCGACTCAAGCGCGCGGCAGCGCGATACGCCCTTCGGCCCCCCTGCTAGGATGGAGCGCGATGCGAGGGCTGCGATCCTCCGGGCGGGCGGCATGAGCGGCCAGCGTGCGCTGGTTGTCAAGTTGCGTGGACAGCGCCTTGTCCACGCCTGGCATGCGGCGCAAGCGCCTTGGGAGGAGCGGCTCTTGCGCTTCGGCGGCGCCGCGGCAGGCCGGATCCTCGCGGCGCGTTGCTCCGAGGATGCCGTCGTCCTCGCGGCCGGGGACGCGGTGGCGCGCGGGTTGCCCGGCGCGGAACGCACGAGCTTCCTGTGGCGCGATCCCGCGACCGGACGCCCGCAGCAGGCGCAGGGCGGCGGCCTCTTCGCGCGGCGCTTCGCGCGCCACCACGACGCGCTCGCCATCGAAGGACGGCTCGACCAGCCGTCCGTGCTGGTGCTCGACGGCGGCGTCGACGCGCTGCCGACCCCGCCCGGCTTCGCGGCGTGGAGCGTCTCGGCGCGCGCGCAGTGGATCGTCGACGAGTTGGGCGGCGATGGTTGGACCACTGGTCCGGCGGCGGATGCCGGCCTGCACTTCGCCACGCTCATGTCCTTGCGCGAGCCGCGCGGCAGCGTGGGACGCGGCGGACTCGGCGCCGCCTTGGCGCGCGCCAACGTCGCGGCCATCGTGGCGCGCGACGCACCGATCGAGCCGCTGGTGGACGAGCGCTTCCGCGACTGGATCGCCGCTTGCCGCGCCTCGCCACGCCTCGCCGCGCGCGCCCTGGGCGGCACCTTCGAGGCGGCGGACGCGGCGCAGGCGCGCGGCGAGCTGCCCCTCGACGAGGCGCGCGCGTTGTTGGCCTTGGTCGACGAGGCGCGCGCGGCGCGCCATGGTTGCGCCGGTTGCCCGACGCCGTGCGGGCTGGTGTTCGATCGTCCGCACGCCCGCCAAGGTGGACGCTACGGCGCCGTGCACCTGCTCGCCTCGCGCCTCGTGCTGGACGCCGAGGTCGACGGGCTCGACGCGCTGCGGGCCTGCGACGAGCTCGGCCTCGACGCCAAGGAGGCGGCGCTGCGGCTGGAGGCGCGCCTCGCCGAAGCGCCCGTCGAACGCAGCGCGCGCGCGAGCTGGATCGCGCGCGAGTTGGCCGCATGGATCGAGCATCCGCGGCGCGCCGGTGGGCCGCTCGAGCGCGAGGTGGAGCGCCTGGCTGGCGGCTCGCTCGCGACGCGACTCGCGCTGCGCGTCTCGACGCGCGGCTCGGATCCCATGCGCGTGCAGCCGTTCCTCGCCGACCTCGCCAGCGAAGGTCGGGTGGCCGAGCTCTTGGCGCCGCTCGAGCTGCCAGCCGGCGCGCTCGATCCGCGCGACCCGCGCGGGAAGGGACGCATCGTGTGGTGGTGCGAGAACCTCGCGCTGGCCCTCGACGCGACGGGCGCTTGCGCCTTCTCGGCGGCGGGACTGCTCGCCGACGGCATCGTCGACCTCGACGACCTGGCGCGCATGGTCGCGCCGCGCGCAGCGTTGGGCGCCGCCCCCGGTCGCGGCTTGCTCGCGCTGGGCGGGGCGCTGGCCGCCATGGCGCGCCTCGCCGCCCGAGGGCCCCGCTCGCGCGCCGAGGATGCGCCCGAGGAGCGCGTCATGCTCGAGGAATACCGCCGCTTGCGCGGCGAGGGACTCGACTGGTTGGATCCCGAGTGGGGGCTCGAGATGGCCTGGCGGCGGCAGGCCGAGCACGACGAAGTGGAGAGCGGAGGCGTCGCGCCGCGACTCGTCGACGTGCCGAGGCCCACCCATGGCGTGGTGCGCGTGCGTGCGCTGGGTGCGAGCTTCGCGGGGCTCGATGGCACGAGCTGGAACTTCGGCGAGGGCGACACGGCGCAGGCCTTGATCGAGCACTTGGCTGGTTCCAGCCCCGCGCTCAAGACGCAGTTGGAGGCCGCCAGCCTGTGGTCGGGCGGTCGACGCGTCCCGCCCGGCGAGGCGCTGCGGCACGGCGCCAACTACGACCTCGTGCTGGCGCTTTCCGGCGGCTGAACACGTCGGCCATGACCGACGCGGCCGCGACGAGTAGACTCCGCCTCGCCGACATGGACCGCATCCTGATCTTGAAGACCGCGGCGCTGGGCGACGTGCTGCGCACCACCTCCATCCTGCCCGGGTTGCACGCGGCCCACGGCTCGCCGCGCATCGAGTGGGTGGCCGCGCGCGGCGCGGTGGACTTGGTGCGCACGCATCCCTTGGTCGCGCGGGTGCATGGGCTCGATCCGGCCGACGCGGCGGCGCTCGGCGCGTTGCGCGCCGAGCTCTGTCAAGAAAACTGGACGCTGGTCGTCTCCTTGGACGACGAGGCGCCGCTGTGCGAGCTGGCGGCGGCGTTGCCGAGCGCGCGGCTCGTGGGCGCCACGCTGGTCCGGGGGGCGCGCGGCTACACCGACGACGCCGCCGAGTGGTTCGACATGGGTCTCTTGTCGAGGCACGGCAAGCGGCGCGCGGACGAATTGAAGGTGCTGAACCAGCGCAGCCAACCGGCCATCTACGCCAGCATGCTGGGGATCGCCATGGGGCGGCCGAGACTCGAGTTGCCGGAGGCGGACCTGGCGGGCGCCGCGGCCTTGTGGAGCACCCTGGGACTCGACGATGGCGTGCCGGTCGTCGGGTTGAACACCGGCGCTGGCGGCCGGTGGCGCGGCAAGATGCTGCCGCTCGACGCTACCGTGGCGACTTGCGTCCGACTGCGGGCCGAGTCGGGTCGCCCGCTGCGCTTCCTCGTCCTCGGTGGGGCGGCGGAGGCGGAACGCAATCGCGCGCTGCACGCGAGCCTCGTCGCCGCGGGGCTGGACGCTCGCGACGCAGGCGTCGACCATGCGTTGCTGTCCTTCGCTGCGCTCGTCGATCGCCTGCACGTGCTGCTGACATCCGACAGCTTGGCCTTGCACATGGCCATCGCGCGCGGAACGCGCAGCGTCAGCTTCTACGCGCCCACCTCGGCCGCGGAAATCGAGACCTACGGGACCGGAGACAAGGTGGCCTCGACTTCCGTGGACTACTGCTCCTACTTGCCGGATGCGGACAACTCGACTTTGACCCCGGATCGTCTAGTGCCGGCTCTGCTGCGGCAATTGGAGTTGAGCCCCGACAGGGGTGTATAGATTCGTCGTAACGTATTATCAGGAATTTAGTTATGGCTAATTTGCTGTGCGATGTTCCGCTAGAGCTCTCGCGTTGGGACGCGCGGAGTTCGCCACTCCTGCGCATGCGGCGCGAGCAAACCTAGGAACCTGCAGGCCCTCTGCATTCGTCGGAAGACAGTTCCAAGACCCCGGGATCGAATCCGACGAATCAGGCTGGGCTGTTCCTAGGCCCACCTGCCGTGGACTCGCCTTTCGGGGTAGCCTTGGACTACGCCTTAGACGAATTCCGGATCGTCTCGGGCCAGTTCCCTCCACCCAGGACCCCCTCTCAAGGGACGCGCGGCCGCGCGTTCGGCAAGTTCACCCCAATGAAGCTCCACCTCCGCTCCGCCGCGCTGGGCCTTGGCATCCTCGCCACCGGGCTCGCCACCGAGGTCAGCGCGCAGCAGATGCCGCGCAACACGACCGACATCCCGACCTCCACGGGCTACACGGAAAACGTCGACTTCGGCGACGTGGACAACGACGGCGACTGGGACGCGATCTTCGCCGACGGCGGCGACAACGGGAACGACCAGAGCAAGATCTGGATCAACCAAGGCTTCGCCCAAGGTGGCACGGTCGGCATCTTCGTCAACCGCACCGCGCAGCAATTCCCCGTGGTGCAAAGCAGCGGCCGCGACATCGAGTTCGTCGACTTCGACAACGACGCCGACCTCGACATCTACGTGTCGAACACCTCGCAGATCACCCAGCAGTCCAACAAGTGGTGGACGAACATGGGCGGCGCGCAAGGCGGGACCATCGGCTTCTACCAGGACCAGACGGCGGCCCGCTGGTCAGGCCTCGGCGGCGCCGGGTCCTCGATCGCGCCTTCGCAGGTGCTGGTCTCCGGCGGCTACATCGACTTCAGCTGCGACTGCGACTTCGGCGACCTCGACAACGACGGCGACCTCGACCTCGTGCACTCGAGCTACGGCGGCGCCTTTGGCGGCCAGTTGCCGACGCGCCTGTTCCTCAACAATGGCGCGGGCGTCTTCAGCGAGTTCAACCCGAGCGGCTTCCAACTGGCGGGCCAGACGATCGTCGTCGGCAACCCGGCCGTGTGGGCGCAGGGCACGCAAGCCACGAACACGACCAACGCCACCGGCGCCAACGCGGACATCGCGTCCAGCGCGCTGGACATCGACCTCGCCGACATCGACGGCGACATGGACCTCGACATCCTGCACGGCGCGCGCCAAGAAGTGCCGCGCCTCTTCCAGAGCCGCTTCGCCGACAGCGGCGACGTGCTGACGGCCTTCCGCGACGTGACCGGCTCGAACTTCCCGGCCGGCTACTCGACGGGCGACGGCCACTACGAACAGGAGATGGGCGACTTCGATGGCGACGGCGACGTCGACATCTACGGCCTGAACTGGGCCGCGAGCTTCGGCTTCACCGACGTCACGATGAAGAACACGGGCACGGGCACGTTCAACACGTTGACCAACCTGACGAACTCGGACTCGGACGACAACGAGGGCGACTTCTTCGACTACGACAACGACGGCGACCTCGACCTCTTCGTGGCGAACTTCGCCGGCCAGGAGCGTGTGTACCGCAACAACGGCACGGGCGCCCTGACCTACCAGTCCACCGGCGTGGTCGTGCCGAGCGACGGCACGATCTCGCTCGACGCCGATTGCTGCGATGTCGACGGCGACCAGGACTACGACGTGTTCGTCGCCAACGACACGAACACGGCCGAGTGGTACCTGAAGAACTCCACCGTGGCCAACGACACCTTCGCGCCGGTCATGTACCGCCTGACGCAGGCCGCCAACCGCGTCGCCGGCCCGGCGCCGACGGTGATCCGCGTGCAGGTCTACGACAACGCGCCGTACTACATCACTTGGTACAACAACACGCGCATCGAGTACCAAGTCAACGGTGGCCCGGTCCAAACCGTGACGATGCTGTCCGTCGGCGGCCAGATCTTCCGCGGCCTGATCCCCGGCAACGTCGTGGGCACGATCACCTACCGCGTCGTCTCGAGCGACAAGTACAACAACACCGGCAACACGGGCACCCTGACCTATACCGCCACTTCCGGCGCGACGGGCACGCCCTTCTGCTTCGGCGATGGTTCGGGCGCGGCTTGCCCGTGCTCCAACAACGCCGCGGCGGGTTCGGGCACCGGCTGCCTCAGCTCGCTGGGCTTCGGTGGCCGCATCGCGGGCACCGGCTCGGCCAGCGTGGCCGCCGACAGCCTCGTGCTGACCGGCACGGGCATGCCCAACAGCTCGGCGCTGTACTTCCAAGGCACGGCCCAAGCCGGTTCCGGCGCGGGCACCGTGTTCGGCGACGGCCTGCGTTGCGCGGCCGGTTCGGTGATCCGCCTCGGCACGAAGAACAACGTGGGCGGCACCTCGTCCTACCCGGTGGGCGCCGACGCGAGCGTCTCGGTGCGCGGCGCGGTCACGGCGGGCGCGACCCGCTACTACCAGGTCTGGTACCGCAACGCCGCGGCGTTCTGCACGGCGAGCACCTTCAACCTCACGAACGGCCTGTCCGTCACGTGGGCCCCGTGACCTGACGGCACGCGGATCGCGAAGGCGATCGAAACGGAGCGGGGCGTCGCGCGAGCGGCGCCCCGCCTGCTTTCCGGCCTGCAACGCGCCGCGTTCCCTCGCACGTGGATCCGCGCCGCGCACGAGTAGTTCGTCCGCGCGCACTCGCGCGCGAAGGGCGAGTCGCGGCACAATGTCGAAGGATGGACGCCAGTCGCTACCTGCCCTTCGCCAAGCGCGTGCTGCGGCGCTCGGGCCCGCCTGTGCACCTGACGCTGTACGTGACGGGTCGCTGCAACCTGCGCTGTCGGCATTGCTTCCACCACGAGGAGGTCGCGGCCGGGGTCGAAGGCGCTGAATTGGCGCGCTACGACGCGTTGGCGCAGTCCTGCGCGAACTTGGGGCCGTTGGCGTGGGTCTCCATCGGCGGCGGCGAGCCGTTCCTGCGGCGCGACCTCGCCGCGATCGCCTCGTGCTTCGCCTCGCGCGGCTTGCGCCACCTCGCCATCCCCACGAACGGCACGCTGCACGAGCGCTACGAGCCCTTCGTCGAAGAGGTCTGCGCGCGGCATCCTGAACTGCATGTGGCGATCTCGGTGTCGTTCGACGGACCGCCGGCGATCCACGATTCGATTCGCGCCGCGCACGGTGCGCACGCGCAGGCGATGGAGGGCGTGCGGCGGTTGAAGGCGCTGCAGGCGCGGCATCGGAACCTCGGCGTCGGGATCCTCGTGTGCGTCACGCGCGAGAACCAGCACGCGCTCGCCGACCATCTCGAGGAGCTGGTCGCCGAACTGCGGCCGGACAACGCCACGATCAACCTCGCGCGCGGCACGGCGCTGGATCCCACGCTGCTGGCCGTGGATGTGGCTCGCTACGAAGAGGTCGTGGCGCGCAAGGAGGCGCTGCGGCGCGCGGGCAAGTTGCCGTACTTCGACTTCCCGCTGGCGCGCCTGGCGGTCGCGCGCGACGCGTTGATGTACGAGCATGTGGCGCGCGTGGCGCGCGGCGAGCATGCCGAGCGCCACCTGCCTTGCACCGCGGCGAGCTTGTCGTGCGTGGTCATGGAGGACGGTTCGGTGCGCGCCTGCGAGATCCTGCCCGACTCGATCGGCAACCTGAACGATGTCGGTTGGGACCTCGCCCGCTTGTGGGACGGCGAGCGCGCCAAGGAGCTGCGCGCGAAGATCGAGCGCACGCGTTGCGCCTGCACGTGGGAATGCGCGCAGGCCGACAACGTGCTGTTCCACGCGCCTTCGTGGCCGCGCCTCGCCGCGCGGGCGCTGGGTACGTGATGCGCCTCCTCGTGGTCGTGCCCTGCCGCGACGAGCGGCGCGTCGTCGAGCGGCGCTTGGCGAACCTCGCCATGGGCGCATGGCCGGAGTGCGCTCGGCCGCATCTCGTCGTCGTGGTGGACGACGGTTCGCGCGATGGCACGGCCGAATTGGCGCGCGCGGCCTGCGCGCGGCTCTTCGATCCCGCGCGCGTCGCTTGCGCGGTGGTCGCGAACACTTCGCGCCCGGGCAAGGCGGGCGCGGTGCGCAGCGCGCTCGAGTCGCGCGCGGGGGATGTCGACCTGGTCGTGCTCACCGACGCGGATGTGGTGCACGCGCACGGATCGCTGCCGGCGCTGGCCCGCGCCTTCGCGCGCGACGGACGCCTCGCGTTGGCGTGCGCGCGGCAGTCGTTCGTGGAGGATCTCGCCGACGACGGCACGACGCGCGGCAAGGACGGCGGGGCGCCGCGACCCGCGGGGGCGCCCTTCGATCGCGCCACGGCGCGCGTGCGCGCGTGGGAGTCGCGCTGCGGAGCTCTCTACAGCCTGCACGGCCAGTTGTGCGCCTGGCGCGCCGAGCTGGGACTCGCTCCCACCTTGGGCATCGCGGCGGACGATCTCGACCTCGTCGGGCAGGTGCGCGCACGCAGAGCGTCGCCGCGCCGCGTGGAACTGGTCCGCGAGGCCGGGTTCCTCGAGGTCAAGCCGAGTGGAGGTGCCGCGCAAGGCCAGGCGCTGCGCAGGGCGCGCGCGTACTTCCAGGCCGTGCGCAGCTTGCCGCCCGACGCGGGCGGCCCGTGCGCCCGAGCCCAGTCGTTCTTCTACCGGCATGGTCCTGGGTTGGTCCCGCGCGCCTGCGTCGCGCTGCTCGCGCTCGGCCTCGCCATCCTCGCTTGGTGGCAGGGGATCATGGCCGCGCTGGCGGTTGCCGCACTCTGCGCGTTGCTCACGGCGATTCCCATGCTGGCGCATTGGATCAGGTTGCTCGCCACCATCGCGCAAGCCGCGCGGCTGGAGCGGCGCGCCACGCTGGCCGACCAATGGAGCATGGAACGCCGATGAAAACGCGCGAGACGCGCCGGCTCGATCTCACCTGGCTATGCGCCATCGCCGTCGTCGCGGTCGTGCTGCGCCTGGTCGCGCTCGCCTCGTACGAGGCGGCGCATCCGCTCGCCGCCACGCCGGTGATCGACGAGGCGAGCTACGATCAATGGGCGCGGCGCATCGCCGCCGGCGATTGGCTGGGCGGCCGCGAGGTGTGGTTCCAGGAGCCGCTCTATCCGTACGCGTTGGCGCTGGTCTACAAGTTCGTGGGCGACTCGTTGCATGCCGCGCGCGTGGCCCAGTGCATCCTGTGGGGCCTCGCCGTGCTCGCCGTGGGCGCCACTACGCGGCGCATCTTCGGTCGCGCGGCCTGCTTCGTCGCCGCGGGCATGGTGGCGCTGCATGGCGCGGGCATGGTGTTCCCCGCGTTGCTCCTGAAGGAGAACCTGTTCCTGCCGCTCTTGGCGGCCACCGCGTGGCTGCTGGTCGCGTCGCGTTCGACTCGAGGCGTCCGCGCCGCGGCGACATGGTGGCTGCTCGGCGCTTGCGTGGGGGCGGGAGCGCTCTTGCGCGGCAACATGCTCGTGCTCGCGCCGCTCTTCGCGCTGTGGCCGATCGGGCGCGCCTTGGTCGAAGGGCGTCGAGGTCTTGGCCCGATCGCGCACGCGGCGTGCGTGGTGCTCGGCGTGGCGAGCCTCCTTGGTCCGGTCCTGTGGCGCAACCATGCGGTGGGCGGAGTCCTGGTCCTGACCACTTCGGGCGCCGGCACGAACCTGTACGGCGGCAACAACGCCGAGAATCCGTGGGGCCGCGCCACCGAGTTCAGCTTCATCCGCGGCATCCCCGAGCACGAGGCCGGCGACTGGCGACGCGAGGCCGAGCGTCGCACCGGCCGCGCCCTCGATCCCAAGCAGACGAGCGACTACTGGATGGGAGAAGTGCTGGAGTCGACGCGCCGCGACCCGCTCCTGCATGCGCGCATCCTGTGGAACAAGCTGCGCCTGACGCTCGGAGCCTACGAGGTGCCCGACAACCACATGATCGACTGGGATGCGCGCTTCGTGCCGCTGGCGCGCCACCTGCCTTCGTGGGGGACCTTCGGCTTGGTGGGCCTGGCCGGGTTACTGTGCTTCGCGGCCTTCGGGCTGGCCCGCCGAACGCCGACGCTCGCCGTGCGTTGCCCGGGAGGAGCAATCGAGTCGTTGCTGCTGTTCGTGTTGTACCTGGGCACGATCGTGCTGACGGTCACGAGCGACCGCGCGCGCTTGCCGCTCTTGCCGCTGCTGGCGCCCTTCGGAGGTTGGCTCGTCGTCGCCGCCTGGACCTTGGCGCGCGAGCGTCGTTGGCGCGCGCTGCTGGTTCCCGGTTTGGCGTCGTGCGCCGCCGGCGCCTTCGTGCACTTGCCCGCGCTGCCCGCGGGTGAGCGCGCCAAGGACATGGACGAGCGCGAGTACAACCTGTGCGTGGTCCTGCGCGACGAGGTCGGAGGCGAAGAGCAGGCGCGCCAGCGCGCGCTTGCGCTCCTCGAACGCCATCCGCGCAGCGCGCGCTTGAGGTTGCTGCTGGCGGAACTCGACTTCCGCGCGGCCGCGCGCACGCGCGACGCCGCGCGCCTCGGGGAAGCGGCGCGGCTCGGCGAAGCATGGTGCACTAGCGACGCGCTCGTGCCGCGCGAGCGCTTTCGCGCCTGCGCGCTGGCGGGATGGTGCCGCCTCGAGCTTGGCGAAGGACTCGCGGCGTCCACGGCCTTCGCCGCGGCGCGCGGCTTCGATGGGGACGAC
>Ga0172372_10001831_pt1 | contig 32663 bp, 37 predicted proteins | sample LakKiv5m_2_FD_114544 | JGI IMG/M metagenome (GOLD analysis project Ga0172372, IMG submission 114544) | Freshwater microbial communities from Kabuno Bay, South-Kivu, Congo - kab_092012_9.5m | ecosystem: Environmental > Aquatic > Freshwater > Lake | place: Democratic Republic of the Congo... | reverse complement strand
CGCCCCTCGCGCACCAGCTTCAAGCGCGCGCGTGCGCCCGGCGCGAGTCCGGCGATGGCGTTGAGCATGGCGGTGGTACCGGCCACCGTCTGCCCCTCGACCGCCACCAGAATGTCGCCTGGCCGCACGCCCGCACGCTCGGCCGGACCGTTCCGGATGACCGAGGCGATCAGAGCACCGCTGCGACGGGCCAGTCTGAATGCTTCGACGAGTTCGGGCGTCAGGTCCTGTGGCTCAACGCCGATGTAGCCGCGGGTCACCACGCCGTCGCGAAGAATCTGTTCCAGCACCAGACGAGCGGTGGAGATCGGCGTTGCAAAGCCTATGCCCAGCGACCCAGGCGCGCCGCTTCGCGAGTAGATCGCAGTGTTGATGCCTATCAGCCGGCCGCGCACATCAACCAGCGCCCCTCCCGAATTGCCCGGATTGATGGCCGCATCGGTCTGGATGAAATTTTCGAACGTGTTGATGCCAAGCTGGCTGCGGCCCAGCGCGCCCACTATCCCCATGGTGACCGACTGTCCGACACCAAAGGGATTGCCGATTGCCAGCACGACATCGCCGATTCGAAGCGACTCGGAATCGCCGAATTCGATGCCGGGCAGATCTCGCCGCTCGATTTTCAGCACTGCCAGATCGGTTTCGGGGTCACTGCCCACGAGCCGTGCCCGCTCGCGCGCGCCGTCAGCAAGCAGCACCACGATGCCGTCAGCGGAGTCGACAACATGATGGCTGGTGAGGATGTGGCCCTCGCGCCCCACCAGCACCCCGGAACCCAGATTGCTCCATGGCTGCCGGTCGGGTGGCACGGGCTCACCGAAGAACCGCCTGACCGACGGATCGGTCATGGGATGCCCTGGCGGAAGACGCGCTGCCCTTGTGGTGTGGATGTTGACGACCGCCGGCATTGCGCGCTGCGCAGCCAGTGCGTATGACACAATCGCCGCCTCACGCGGCGCTTCCGCGGGCCCGCCCAGTCCCCCGGCCGCGGAGGTCAGGGCAGCTGGCCATGACAGGCGTCGCGGCAGCCACTCAGGCCTCAGCGTCGCGACCACGAAGACGATGGCAAGCACGACCACCACCGTCTGCGCAAACAGCAACCAGAGTTTTTTGAGCATGAAAGCTGAAACGAAGGCGGGTGGCGCGGCCACCCGATCAGGTGTAAGAAGCGTGAACGCGCAGACCCTGGCCAATTGGCTGGACACCACGCTCGAGACAAGCCGGTTCAAGGATTATTGCCCAAACGGTCTGCAGGCGGAAGGAACGCGGCCGATTCGCCGGCTCGTCTGTGGGGTCACTGCAAGTCTGGCGCTCGTGAAGGCGGCACGCGCAGCGCGCGCCGACGCACTGCTTGTTCATCACGGCTGGTTCTGGCGAGGAGAAGATCCGCGCCTCACGGGCACGCAACTGGCGCGGGTGCGCGAACTGCTGGATGCGGGCATTCATCTCTTTGCCTACCACCTGCCGCTCGATGCCCATCCGGAACTGGGCAACAACGCCCAGCTCGCGCAGCGCCTCGGCTGGCGAACCGACGGCCGGCTCGGTGACTACGATCTGATCAGCTGGCACGACCTGGCCGCCCCCCGCGACTCGCGCGCAATCACCGCTCACCTCAAGCGCCGACTCGGACAGGTGCCGGTGGTGGTCGGCGCCATCGACCGCCCCATCCGGCGGATCGCATGGTGCACCGGTGCCGCACAGGACATGATTGTCGAGGCCGCACAATCCGGGGCCGATGCCTTCGTAAGCGGTGAAATCTCGGAGCGCACCACGCATCTCGCACGCGAACTGGGGATGGTGTATTTCGCAGCCGGGCATCACGCCACCGAACGCTACGGCGTACAGGCGCTCGCGCAGGCCGCCGCTCAGGCGCTTGGCTTTGAGCAGCAGTTCATCGACGACCCGAACCCGGTCTGAGGTGCTACCTCCGGCGAGCCGCCGACACCTCAGCTCTGCGGCTTGTCAGGCGACGGCGCGGGCGAACCGCCCGGCGCTGCGGGGGCTGCGATCGATTCGGCAGGCGCCGCACTCACCGCCCCGCTCGCGCCAGCGTCAACTGAGGCGCCCGACCCGGCAGCGCCACTGGCCGAGGTCTCCGCTGTGGCGGCGTCGGACTCGGCACTCTCGGGATTGCGGCTGTAGGCCTTGATGAACCCTGCGAGATAGATGCCGAGCTCGTAGAGCAGAATCAGCGGAATGGCCAGCATGAACTGGCTCAGCACATCGGGGGGCGTGAGAATGGCAGCCGCCACGAAAGCGCCAACGATCACATAGCGGCGCACATCGCGCAGCTGCTGCTGCGTGACCATGCCGAGCTTGACCAGCAGCATCTCGACCACTGGCACTTCGAATGCAACGCCGAAGCCAAAGAAGATGGCCAGCGTGAAGTCCCAGTATTTCTGGAGGTCCTGCATGATCTCGGCACCGGTACCTTCGGCAAACGAGAAGAAGAATTTGTAGGCGGCGGGCAGCACGAATGCGTAGGCAAACCCGATGCCCACCACCAGGAAAAATACGCTCGACATGATGAGCGGCAGCGCGAACCGCTTCTCATGCTCGTAGAGGCCTGGCGCGACAAACGCCCAAGCCTGGTAAAGCACCCAGGGCAGCGAGAACAGCAGGGCCGAGAGAAACGCCACCTTGGTGAGCGTGAAGAACGCACCTTCACCAGCCAGGAACACCGGTTTCGCGCCCGGAGGCATCGCCTCATAAAGCGGTAGCGACAGAAACAGCATGATGTCGCGCGAGAAATAAAAGCACACGCCAAACATGATCAGGACGAGGATCAGCGACTTGATCAGCCGGTCGCGCAGTTCGACCAGATGCGAGATGAAACTTTCTTCCTGGGCCATGGGCGAGGCACTCAGTTCCGGTAGAAGCGCCGCTTCGGGCGCTTGCGTTTGAGTTCGCGGTCGCGCTCGATCCGGCGATCACGGATACGGTCACGCGAGCGACGGACGGCGTAGATGCGATCCCAGTCGGTGACCGGCTCGGGGGGCTTGGAGTCGCCATCAAAGGACGACGCAAGGGAATCAAACTGCGCCTGTGCACCGTCAACCACCGACTTGACCGACGACTCCACCTCTCGGGCGGCCGTGGTGACTTCGGACTGGAGCTTGCGCAGGTCGTCCAGATCCATCTGCCGATTGATGTCGGCCTTCACGTCGGACACATAGCGCTGAAGCTTGCCAAGCCACTGGCCCACCTGACGCGCTACGCGGGGCAGGCGCTCGGGGCCCAGCACCACCAGCGCAACCAGCGCGGTGACGGCCATCTCGCTGAATCCGAAATCGAACATGCGGGGCTCGGGGGCGGCACGCGGGTGGCGCTCAAAACGAAGCGAGCGGCCTGGCCAGCCGCTCGCCTGTCAGAGACCGGGCGCGCGGCCCGTCAGTGCTTTTCCTTGGCTTCGACGTCGATGGTTCGCGCAGCCACCTGCGCGGGCGGGACCTGCTGCGTGGGCGCTGCCGCTGGCGGCGTCTGCGCAGGCGCCTGACCGTCTGCGGCGGCTTTTTCCGCGCCGTCTTTCATGCCTTCCTTGAAGCCCTTGACTGCTCCGCCGAGATCCGAGCCGATATTCTTCAGTTTCTTGGTACCGAAGATCAGCATGATGATCACGAGCACGATCAGCCAGTGCCAAATGCTCATCGCTCCCATTTGTTTCCTGCTCCTGGTGATGCCGGCTTAGCGGCGCAAATTGCCCGAACCCAGTGGTTCCGGCCCGCCCAGCACGTGGACGTGAAGATGATACACCTCCTGCCTGCCGACCCGGCCGTTGTTGACAATGACCCTGAAGCCGTCATGCAAGCCCTGCTCGCGGGCCAGCCCGCCTGCCAAGCCGAACAGCTTTCCGAGAAGCGCCTGATGTGACAGATCCGCGTCATACAGGTTTTCCAGGTGCTGCTTGGGAATCATCAGGAAGTGCACCGGCGCGCTTGGATTGATGTCATGAAACGCAATGATGTCCTCATCCTCGTAGACCTTCTTTGCCGGGATCTCACCGCGGACGATGCGGCAGAAGATGCAGTCATGCTTCACGCTGTGGGTCTCCTTCACGGGCAATCGCCTTTCTGAGCGCCTTTTCTTCCAGGCCCGACAACCCCTCCCGACGCGCGAGCTCGGCCAGCACATCGTTCGGGCTCAGCCCGTAATGGGCCAGCATCACCAGGCAGTGGAACCACAGGTCTGCGGTTTCGGCGACGATGCGCTCGCGCTCGCCATCCTTCGCAGCCATCACGGTTTCGGTGGCTTCCTCGCCGATTTTCTTGAGCACCGAATCGGGAGCACGGGCCAGCAGCCGCGCCACATAGGAGCTTCCCGGATCGGCGCCCTTGCGCGACTCGATCACCGCAGCAAGCCGCGCGAGCACCGCCTCGGGGGCGGCGAGCGCCGCATCAGGCCGAACCGCTTCGGGGGTATTCATCGGTAGATCAGCTCCGGATCTTTCAGCACGGGATCAATGGCCACCCAGCGGCCGGCCTCAAGCCGGCTGAAGAAACAGGATTGCCGACCTGTGTGGCACGCGATGTCACCAGCCTGCTCGACCGCAAGGAGCACCACATCGCCGTCGCAGTCAAGCCTGATTTCATGGACGTGCTGGCTGTGCCCCGACTCCTCGCCCTTGCGCCAGAGCCGACTCCGCGAGCGCGACCAGTACACCGCGCGCCCGGAGGCCACCGTTTCGGCGAGCGCCTCGCGATTCATCCAGGCGACCATCAGCACGCGCCCGGTTTTCGCATCCTGGGCGATGGCGGGCACCAGGCCGGCCGCATCCCAGCGCACCTCATCGAGCCAGGCCTCGGGCGTGTTCGGAGCCTGCACGGAGGCACTCATAGCCGGACCGGAATGCCGCGGTCGGCCATCAACTGCTTGGCCTGCACGACAGTGAATTCGCCAAAATGAAAAATGCTCGCAGCGAGCACGGCATCAGCCCGCCCCTCGGTCACGCCATCAGCGAGGTGCTCGAGACTGCCCACGCCTCCCGATGCAATCACGGGAATGCCAACCGCGTCGGCGACCGCGCGGGTGAGCCCGAGATCAAAGCCCTGGCGCGTACCGTCGCGATCCATGCTGGTGAGGAGAATTTCTCCTGCGCCCAGACGCTCAACCTCGCGCGCCCAGGCCACCGCATCGAGGCCCGTGCCACGACGGCCGCCGTGGGTATAGACCTGCCAGCGCCCTGGGCTGTCGGCCTTGGCATCGACTGCCACCACGATGCACTGCGAACCGAACCGACCGGCGGCATCGGCCACCAGCCGCGGGTTCTGGATGGCTGCGGTGTTGATTGAGATCTTGTCGGCGCCGGCGTTCAGAAGGCGGCGCACATCGTCGACCGCGCGCACGCCACCGCCCACGGTGAGCGGAATGAAGACCTGATCGGCGACCGCCTCGATGACATGGAGGATGAGGTCACGATCGTCACTCGAGGCAGTGATATCGAGAAAGGTGAGCTCATCGGCGCCCTGCTCGTCGTAGCGGCGGGCAATTTCCACCGGGTCGCCCGCGTCACGCAGCTCAACAAAGCGCACGCCCTTGACCACCCGGCCTGCGGTGACATCCAGGCAGGGAATGATGCGCTTGGTGAGCACGCGGGGCTCAGCCGTTCAGCTCGTCGGCGCGCTGCTGCGCCGCGGCGAAATCGAGCCTGCCTTCGTAGAGGGCGCGTCCAAGAATGGCCCCTTCAACGCCCTCGTCCTCAACCTCGCACAGGCGATCGATATCCTCGATGCCAGCAATACCGCCCGAGGCAATGACCGGCACCTTGAGCGCCTGCGCAAGCCGAACCGTGGCCTCGATGTTGACGCCGGTGAGCATGCCGTCGCGGCCGATGTCGGTGTAGATCACGCCCTCGACGCCGTAGTCTTCGAACTTGCGCGCGAGGTCGACCACATCATGCTTGGTGAGCTTGCTCCAGCCATCGGTGGCCACGCGGCCGTCCTTGGCATCGAGCCCGACGATGATTTGACCGGGGAAGGCACCGCACGCGTCGTGAAGAAAGCCGGGGTTCTTCACCGCGGCCGTGCCGATGATCACGTAGGACAGCCCACCATCGAGATACCGCTCAATGGTGTCGAGATCGCGAATGCCGCCACCCAGCTGCACCGGAATGCGGCCCGAGATCTCATCGAGAATCTCGCGGATCACGCCTTCATTGCGCGGCCGGCCACTCACGGCGCCGTTCAGGTCCACCAGATGGAGCCTGCGTGCGCCGCGCTCGAGCCAGCCGCGGGCCACAGCTACCGGGTCATCGGCAAACACGGTGGCATCGTCCATGTCGCCTTGTCGCAGCCGCACGCAGCGGCCATCCTTGAGGTCGATTGCGGGAATCAGCAGCATTGGGAAGAAAGGTTGGTTGGCGCGGAAGTGGAAGGGAATCGGGGCACGCTGCCCTCAGGGATTCCAGCTGACGAAGTTTTCGTAAAGCCTGAGGCCGTTGGCCGCGCTTTTCTCGGGATGGAACTGGGTAGCGAAAATGTTATCCCGCGCAACCGCGCAGGTAAAGCGAAGACCATACTCGGACGTGGCGGCGATGACGCGCGAGTCATCAGGCACCGCGAAAAAACTGTGCACGAAATAAAAGAATGAACCGTCCGCAATGCCCTCCCAGAGGGGATGGCTGGCAGCGGGCTCGACACGGTTCCAACCCATGTGCGGCACCTTGAGACGGGCACCATCGGCCGCGCGCATGGCATCGTCGGGAAAGCGCAACACCTTGCCGGCAAAGAGGCCAAGCCCGGGTGTGTCGCCTTCGGCGCTCCAGTCAAAAAGCATTTGTTCGCCCACGCAAACACCAAAGAGCGGGCGAGTGGCGGCTGCGCGCAGCAACGCCTCGCTCAGACCCGATTCCGCCAGATGGCGCATGCAATCGGGCATGGCGCCCTGACCGGGAAACACCACCCGGTCGGCAGCATCGATGGCACGCGCCTCACCGGTGATGATGACGCGCGCCTTCGGTGCGACATGTTCGAACGCCTTCGCCACCGAGCGAAGATTCCCCATGCCATAGTCGACGACTGCGATCGTCGCCACTCAGAGCGCCTCCTTGGTGGAGGGGATGCGGCCCTCAAGACGGGGATCGGGTTCGATGGCCATTCGAAGCGCGCGAGCAAAGGCCTTGAAGACGGTTTCGCACTGGTGGTGGGCATTGTCACCGCGCAGGTTATCGATATGAAGGGTGACCAGCGCGTGGTTGACAAAACCCTGGAAAAACTCGTGGACCAGATCGACATCGAAGGTGCCGATCATGGCGCGCCGGAATTCCACCTGCCAGACCAGCCCGGGCCGGCCCGACAGATCAACCACCACGCGGGACAGCGCCTCGTCGAGCGGCACATACGCGTGACCATAACGGCGGATGCCTCGCTTGTCGCCTACCGCGCGCGCAAACGCCTGGCCCAGCGTGATGCCAATGTCTTCCACCGTGTGGTGGCCATCGATATGCAAATCGCCGCGCGCCTCGATGTCGAGATCGATCAGGCCGTGCCGGGCAATCTGATCGAGCATGTGGTCGAGGAAGGGCACGCCAGTGGCGAGCACCTGTTGACCGCTGCCATCGAGGTTGACGCGCACGCGGATGTGGGTTTCAGCGGTATTTCGGGTGACTTCGGCGATTCGCATCGGGGGCTCGCAACAGTCAGGCTTTGAGGACTGCAGCGCCAGAATCGGCGGCGCTGCCCAAGGCAGCTACAGCAGCGGAGGAATCAGGTGCCGCGGCGCCGGGGATGATCGCGGCGAGCGACTTCAGGGCGTCACCCAGAGCAGCGAGCATCGCCTGGTTTTCATCCGGCGCACCCACCGTGACCCGCAGGCAATTGGCAAGAACCGGATGCATTTTACCGACGTCCTTCACCAGGACGCCGAGCTCGCGCATGCGGCGCTGCACCGCAGCGCTATCGGCAACACGAACGAGAAGAAAGTTGGCCTGCGAGGCGATCGGGGAAGCGCCCGCGACCGACTGCAGCGCCGTGTAAAGACGCGCGCGCTCTGCCCGGATCTCGGCGGCCTGAGCATCGAACACCGGCATATGCTCGAGCGCGAACTCGGCGGCCACCTCATTCAGTACGCCGATGTTGTAAGGGGGCCGGACCTTGTCGAGCTCGGTCAGCCAGCGCTGATGGCCGGAGAGGTAGCCCAACCTCAAGCCCGCGAGCCCGAGCTTGGAAAGCGTTCGCATCACCAGCATGTTGGGGTGCGCAGGGAGCCTGGGCATCCAGCTGTCAAGCGCAAACGGCTGATACGCCTCATCGAGCACCACCAGCCCGGGAGACGCGGCAAGAATTGCCTCGACCTGGGAGGTATCGAAGCAGTTGCCGGTGGGATTGTTCGGATAGGCGAGAAAGACGATGGCGGGACGATGCCGGGCAATCGCCGCCAGCATGGCGGGGAGATCGAGCGAGAGATCGGATGCGAGCGGTACGCCGACAAACCGACTGCCGGCAAGTTTTGCCGACACTTCGTACATCACGAAAGACGGAACCGGCGCGAGCACCACGGCGCCGGGTCGGGCAGTGGCCACGCAAAGCATGGTGATCAGTTCGTCTGACCCGTTGCCAAGCAGCACGTCATAGCCTGTGGGAACGCCGAGCCGTAAAGCGATAGCCTGCTTGAGCCCGGCATAGGAGGGCACGGGATAACGATTGATGAGCGCATCGGCGAGGCGGGCGCCAAGCGCTGCCCGCAATGACTCGGGAAGCCGATACGGATTTTCCATCGCATCGAGTTTCACCAGGCCCGCCGACGACGGAACGTGGTAGCTCGCCATCTCGCGCACATCGGTACGGATGAGCGCGGCCAGGCGCTGCTCGAGATCGCTCGTGGCAACGTCTCGCGAACCGGCCACCGCTTGCCCCGCAACGCCTGCCAACGGCGCCGCATCCGGGGCCGGTTGCGCATCAAGCCGCAGCTCGGCGCTTCGCGCATGCGCCTCCAGTCCCTCGCCGCGAGCCAGAACCGAGGCAATTCGTCCCAGGGTCTGAGCGGCCGGGCGCGCAATCTCGATCATGGAGCTGCGCTTCTGAAAATCATAGACACCGAGCGGCGAAGAAAAGCGTGCGGTCCGCATGGTGGGGAGCACATGGTTGGGCCCGGCGCAGTAATCGCCCAGCGACTCCGACGCATAGGGCCCGAGGAAGATCGCACCGGCATGACGGATGCGGTCGGCCCAGCGGCGCGGTTCGGTCGCAATGATTTCGAGGTGCTCGGCAGCGATCCCGCTGGCAATTGAGCACGCCTCTTCCATGTCACGCACACAGATCAGCGCACCGCGATCGGCGAGCGAGCGCTCGATCACCGCCCGACGGCTCATGCCCGGAAGGAGGCGCGCGATCGACTGATGCACGCGCTCGATGCAGGCAGCGTCGGGGCAGAGCAGGATCGCCTGAGCGAGCTCATCGTGCTCGGCCTGCGAGAACAGGTCCATGGCGACCCAGTCGGGATCGACCGACCCGTCAGTGAGCACCAGGATTTCACTGGGACCGGCGATCATGTCGATGCCCACCGTGCCAAACACCCGCCGCTTGGCTTCGGCCACATAGGCGTTGCCGGGGCCCACGATCTTGTCGACGGCCGGCACTGTGGCGGTGCCATACGCGAGCGCCGCTACCGCCTGCGCGCCGCCTATGGTGAACACCCGGTCGACGCCTGCGATTGCCGCTGCTGCGAGCACCATGGAATTGCGCGCGCCATCCGGCGTGGGCACCACCATGACCAGTTCGCCCACGCCAGCCACCCTTGCGGGCACCGCATTCATCAGCACCGAGGACGGATAGGCCGCCTTGCCGCCGGGAACGTACAGCCCCACCCGATCAAGTGGCGTGATGCGCTGGCCAAGCCGGGTACCGTCGGGCTCGACATAGTCCCAGGAGTGGGCGAGCTGACGCTCGTGGTAACTGCGTACGCGCTCTGCAGCCGCTTCCAGCGCTTCGCGCTCGGCGCGGGGAAGGCCAGCGAGCGCAGCTCTGAGCTCGGCGGGCGATAGTTCGAGTGCAGCCGCCGACGCGATGGTCAGGCGGTCAAATCGCCGGGTGTAGTCGAGAAGAGCCTCGTCACCCCGGGCTCGAACATCGCTCACGATGGCCTCGACCGCCACCGCGACCGACGCGTCGGTCTGCGCCTCATAGGCAAGCAGGGACGCAAGCGCCGCGGAAAAATCCGGGTCGGTGCTGGACAGGCGCCGGATTGCCGGCAGCGCGCCCGATGTGCTCATAACGATTGTTCCGTCTGCGCGGCGCGCACTGCCACCGCGTCACCCACAGCTTGAAGAATCGCGCCGATTTTTTTCGGCTGGGTCTTGAGCGAAGCCTGATTGACGATCAGGCGCGCGGAAATGGCGAGGATCTCCTCCACCTCAACCAGCCGGTTGGCGCGCAAGGTGCCGCCGCTACTCACCACGTCCACAATGGCATCGGCCAGACCGACCAGCGGCGCGAGCTCCATCGACCCGTAAAGCTTGATCAGATCGACATGCACACCCTTCGCGGCGAAATGCTGTCGCGCGCAATCCAGGTATTTGGTGGCAACCCGCATGCGCGCCCCGCGGCGAACGGCCTGCGCGTAATCAAAGCCCTGAGGCACGGCCACGCACAGCCGGCACCGGGCGATGCCCAGGTCGATAGGCTGATAAATGCCCTCCACCCCGCTTTCCAGCAGCACATCGCGACCGGCCACACCGAGGTCGGCCGCGCCATAGCGGACATAGGTGGGGACGTCGCTCGCACGAACGATGATGAGCCTCACCTCAGGATCGCCGGTGGGCACAATCAGCTTTCTGGAGTCGGCCTGAACGGCTTCGACCGAGATGCCGGCCGCCGCGAGCAGCGGCAGCGTCTCATCAAAAATACGGCCCTTGGATAGCGCAAGCGTAATCACGTGCTGTGTCCCGGATGGCGCGGTTTAGCGCAGCCTCTCAACGGCTGCGCCGAGGGCGCCGAGTTTTGCTTCAATGGCCTCGTAGCCGCGGTCAAGATGATAGATGCGGTCGACAATGGTTTCACCCTCGGCCACCAGCGCAGCAATCACCAGGCCGGCCGAAGCACGCAGATCGGTGGCCATGACCGTCGCGCCTGACAGGCGCTCGACGCCGCGAACCACCGCGGTATTGCCTTCGATTGAAATATCGGCACCCAGGCGCTGCATTTCGAGCACATGCATGAACCGATTCTCGAAGATGGTTTCGGTGATAGTGGCGGTACCCGAGGCGATGGTATCAACCGCCATGAACTGGGCCTGCATGTCGGTGGCAAACCCAGGGAAGGGCGCGGTGCGCACGCTGACCGCGCGCGGCTGGCTCGTCATGACAAGGCGTACCCAGTCGGGGCCCGTCTCGATGCGCGCGCCCGTGGCCCGCAGCTTGTCGAGGGTGGCATCGAGCGTGACACTGGCCACGCCACGAAGAAGCACATCCCCCCCGGCGGCAGCGGCGGCGCAAAGAAAGGTACCCGCTTCGATGCGGTCGGCCATCACCGAATGACGGGCGCCATGAAGGACATCAACGCCCTCGATCTCGATTCGGTCGGTCCCCGCACCCGACACGCGCGCGCCCATGGCATTGAGCACCCGGGCAAGGTCAAGCACCTCGGGCTCGCGCGCAGCGTTTTCGATCATGGTGGTGCCCGACGCAAGCGTGGCCGCCATCATGAGATTTTCGGTGCCGGTCACTGTGACCATGTCGGTCACGATACGCGCGCCACGCAGTCGCGCGGCCTTCGCCACCACATAGCCGTGTTCAATCGAAATCTCGGCACCCATGGCCTGCAGGCCCTTGATGTGCTGATCAACCGGGCGAGCGCCGATAGCGCAACCACCCGGCAAGGACACCCGCGCCTCACCCAGGCGAGCTAAAAGCGGCCCCAGCACCAGGATGGAGGCGCGCATGGTCTTCACCAGGTCATAGGGCGCCTCGTGCGACGTGAGTTCTCGCGCATCGAGCTGTAGCAGGTCGCCATCACGCGTGTCCCGCACACCGAGTTGGCGCAGCAGTCGCAACATGGTGCGCACATCCTGGAGCGCCGGCACGCGCGAGAGTTCGAGCGCATCGGGAGCCAGAAGCGAGGCGCACAGAATCGGCAGCGCCGCATTCTTGGCGCCCGACACTGAAATGTCGCCTGCCAGCGCGCGACCACCGGCGATTCGGAGCTTGTCCATCAGCGGCCTATGACCACGCGTACCGGACAGTGCCTGCTGCAGGCATCAGGCCGCTCCACCCGGCTGGGCGAGATGCTCGGCCGGGGTGAGCGTGCGCATGGAGAGGGCGTGAATTTCCTCGCGCATGCGGTCGCCAAGTGCGCGATAAACGATCTGGTGCCGTTGCACCAGTCGTTTGCCCTCAAAGAGCGACGACACAATCAGCGCCTCGAAGTGCTGACCATCACCGCTCACCTCAAGCACCGAGCACTCAAGGCCCGCAGCGATATAACGCCTGACGTCGTCGGGAGTAGGCAAGACAACCTCACAGTCTGAGTTTGTAGCCGCTGGCAAGCATGCGCAGCGCAACGGCCGAGACCACCACAAGAAATGCCGATACCACCGCAAAGCTCACGGCAGGTGGTACATCGGACACACCGAAGAAGCCGTGTCGGAAGCCATCAACCATGTAGAAAAAGGGATTGAAGTGCGACACCATCCGCCAGAACGGCGGCAATGATTCGGCCGAGTAGAACACCCCAGCCAGAAACGTAAGCGGCATGATGATGAAGTTCTGAAAGGCCGCAATCTGGTCGAATTTATCGGCCCACACACCACCAATCACACCCATTGTACCGAGGATGGCGCTGCCGGCGAGCGCGAACGCGAGGATCCAGAGCGGCTGCGCAAAGCGGAATTCAGCCAGCCAGAAGGTGCACAGGAACACGCCCAGCCCCACCGCCAGCCCGCGGAACATGGAGGCGAGCACATAGGCCCCAAACAGTTCCCAGTGCGTGAGCGGCGGCAGCAGCACAAACACGATGTTGCCGGTGATCTTGCTCTGGATGAGGGACGACGACGAGTTGGCGAAGGCGTTTTGCAGCACCGACATCATCACCAGGCCTGGCACCAGGAACGACACATAGTCAACCGAGCCGAAGATCTTCACCCGCTCGCCAAGGGCCTGGGAAAAGATGAGGAGGTAGAGAAGCGAGGTGAGTACGGGCGCCGCAATGGTTTGCACGCTGACCTTCACGAAGCGCAGCGTTTCCTTGTAAAGAAGCGTGGGAAATCCGCTCGTGATCATGGGCGGACGGCCTCCGAATGGGTGTGTGAACTGGCGTCGGCGCCGTGATCCTGCTGCATCACGCGAACAAAGACATCCTCGAGATCGGTATGCGCAAGCTCCATCTCTTCAATGCGACAGCCCGCCTCGCGGAGTGCGGCAAGTACCGGCTCGAGCGACTCATAGCGCTCAAGCCTCAGCTGCACGCGCTCGGAGCCCGCCGCTGGCGGCTCGGCAGACGCCGCCACGCGGAGTGGTTCAAGCTGAGACGGAAGCGGTGCGCCAGAAAGCCTCAGCATCAGACGGCCGCCCGAGAAATCACGCACCAGTTCGGCGGTCGGCGCAAGGGCGACGATACGGCCCGCCTTCAGCATTGCGATCCGGCCGCAAAGTTCCTGCGCCTCTTCCAGGTAGTGGGTGGTAAGAACAATCGTGTGTCCCGCGCGATTGAGCTGCCCGATGAATTCCCAAAGGGTGCGCCGAAGTTCCACATCAACCCCGGCGGTGGGCTCGTCAAGCACGATGACCGGCGGGCGATGTACCAGCGCCTGGGCGACCAGCACCCGGCGCTTCATGCCACCCGAGAGTGCGCGCATATTGGAATCGGCCTTGTCGGCAAGCCCCAGCCGCTCGAGCACCTCGCCAATCCAGGGATCGGCCCCCCGAACGCCGTAGTAACCCGCGGTAAGCCTCAGCGTTTCACGTACGGTGAAAAACGGATCAAACACCAGTTCCTGGGGGACCACGCCGAGCATGCGTCGCGCCTGCCTGAAGTCGGCCACCACATCATGCCCCATCACCCTGCATGAGCCCTCGTTCGCACGCGAGAGGCCCGCAATGATCGAGATCAGCGAGGTCTTTCCCGCGCCATTCGGACCCAGGAGCCCGAAGAACTCGCCCTCCTCAATGGAGAGCGACACCCCGCGAAGCGCCTCGAAGCGGCCGTAGCGCTTGACCACATCACGAACATCGATGGCACGCTTCATGAGGGAACGCTCAGGCCTGGGGCTGCGCACACGGAATTACTACGCTTCATCGAAGATGAGGGACTCCACCCCGTAGAGATTCGCGAGCTTTCTGAGCTTGTCGGGCGCGTTGACACATCGTGGCGGTGTGCCACTGCCGCCTGCGCGTCGCGCGGCAAGCAGCACCGACAGCGCCGATGAATCGAACTCGGTGAGCGCGGCCAGATCAAGGCATTGCACGCCACTGCGAAGCGCGTCATTCAGCGCCGACAGCACACCCATGGCTTCGGCATGGGTGAGACGTTGAGGAAAACTGAATGAGGCGACGGCGTTCACAGGGAGCAGGGGGTTCGATGCGTTCAGCTGCGCGAGGCGGCCTCGAACTGCCGGTTTTTCTCTGACAGGCTGCGGATCAATCCGTCAATGCCTCGCGCGCTCACCTCCTGGGCGAACTGATCGCGATAGGTTTGAACAATCCAGATTCCCAGCACATTGACGTCATAGATTTTCCAGGCAGCACCCGATTTCTCGAGGCGGTAATCAATCTGTATGGGATCGCCCCGGCCGCCCACGATTTCACTGCGCACAATCACGTCGTCCGCGGCCGCATCACCCCTGAACGGTCGCACCTTCACCTGCTTGTCGCCCACCTGCGACAACGCTCCCGAGTAGGTGCGAAGCAGCAGCGTGCGGAACTCTGCGATCAGCGCCTTCTGCTGCTCGGCGCTCGCCTGCCGCCAGGCACGGCCCACCGACAGTGCGGTCATGCGCTCGAAGTTCACATGCGGCATCACCGCAGAGTCGACAAACCTGGAGATCTGCTGAAAGTCACCCGACTGCACCGATTTGTCGGACCGGATGCGGCTGAGCACATCGTTGCTGAGCGACTCGACGAATCGGTCGGGAGCCGTCTGGGCCAAAGCCTGCGCACTGTCCGCAAGGGCGCTCACCAATACGAAACCGGGCAGAAGTGCGAGCGAAAAGAGTGCAGCACTCGCGAAGGCTGCCACCCGCTTTTGCAGACGACGAAAGAGCACAGAGTTCATGGCTGTCACTCCTTGGGCTCGGGGGGATTGCCGTCGTAGACCAGATTCTGACGACGTTGCAGGTAGGCGTTGCGAATGAAGGAGTAGCGATCAAGCGCAGCGCCTTCAATCAGCCGCTCCATGGGAAGAAGGGTGGCGCGTTGCTCGACAAAGCGCATTGCCGTGAACACTGCAAACTCCTGACCATCGGAAATTTTGCGGGACGGATCCATGCCAATGTCGCCAATTCGGCCAATGCCGTCTCGTACGCTGGACGGTCCGAGAAACGGCAGCACCAGATAGGGCCCAGGCCCGAACCCCCATACACCGAGCGTCTGGCCAAGGTCTTCGTTGCTGCGGACAAGACCCAGTTCAGTGGCCGGATCATCCAGGCCAAGCGTGGTGAGTGTATTGAAGGCGAAGCGCGCAAGGTCGGAGACTGCCGCGGAAGGCTTGGCCTGCAGCAGGTTGTTCACCGCGTTCCAGGGCTCGAGAAGGTTGCTCACGAAATTGCGAAACAGGCGACGCGGGGTTTCGGGAACAACGTCGACATAGACCTGCGCGACAGGCTTGAGCAGCAAACGATCAAGCACTTCGTTGAACTCAAACACCGTACGGTTGAGCGACTCAAGCGGATCGGTGGGTGAATCGGACTGGGCCTGAACGGGGACGGAGAGCACCAGCATGAGCGCCGCCGCAACGCCGGCCAGACGCCGGGGGAACCACCGGAACAATGATTGCGTCATCACTTTTTATCGCCCTCGGCCGCGCTCTTGTAGAGAAACTGGCCAATGATGTTTTCGAGCACCACGGCTGACTGGGTGAGCGTGAGCGTTCCACCCGGCGCAAGCAGCGCCGAATCGCCGCCGGGTTCGAGCCCGATGTACTGCTCGCCCAGCAGCCCAGCCGTGAGAATCTTGGCCGAGGTGTCTTTCGGAAATTTGTACCGGGTGTCGAGTTCGAGGCGCACCACCGCCTGAAAGGTCTGGTCATCCAGGCTCACCGACACCACCCGGCCCACCACCACGCCTGCGCTGCGAACCGCCGCCCGTGGCTTGAGCCCGCCAATGTTGTCAAACTTCGCAACCACCTGATAGGTCTCACCCAGACCGAGGCTGCTGCTCATATTGCCTGCACGCAGCGCGAGGAACACCAGCGCCGCAAAGCCGAGCAGCACGAACAGCCCCACCAGAACATCGACACCTTTGCGATTCATCGCCTTACTCTCCCGTTCCGATTGGAACGATCTAGCTGAACATGAGCGCCGTCAGGATGAAGTCAAGCGCCAGAATGGCAAGCGATGCCACCACCACTGTGGTTGTGGTGGCGCGCGACACGCCCTCCGGCGTGGCCTCTGCCTGATAGCCCACGTGAAGCGCGACAAACGCCACCGTGAACCCGAACACCACGCTTTTGGCAACGCCGTTACCCACATCACGCAGCCAGTCGACCCCACCCTGCATCTGTGACCAGAACGCGCCCGCATCGACGCCAATCATCACCACGCCCACCAGGTAGCCCCCCAGCACCCCCAGGGCCGAGAAGAGCGCAGCAAGGAGCGGCATGCAGATGACGGCGGCGAGATAACGGGGTGCGAGCACGCGGGCGACCGGGTCGACCGCCATCATTTCCATCGCATCGATCTGCTCACCCGCCTTCATGAGGCCCACTTCGGCCGTGAGCGAGGTGCCGGCACGCCCGGCAAACAGGAGCGCCGTGACCACCGGGCCGAGCTCGCGCACCAGCGAGAGGGTGACCAGCAGGCCAAGCGCCTCTTCCGAGCCGTAGCGCCTGAGGGTGTAGTAGCCCTGCAGACCCAGCACAAAGCCAATGAGAAGGCCCGACACCAGAATGATGGAGAGCGAGTAGTTGCCGATGAAATGGATCTGGTCGATGATCAGCCGCGGGCGGCGTAGCGACTCAACCGACAGATAGGACAGGCGCAGGAAAAAACGGGTGGCGCGCCCGGTGGCAGCCATGCGGTCGCCCAACCAGCTGAGCGCGCGCGATACGGTGCCGGCCGAGTTCATGACGGTAGCCCCAGATCTTCGGCGAGCGTTCGCCGGGTGGCGTGATGAAACGCCACCGGCCCATCGATATCGCCATCCAGAAACTGCCGCACATTCGGGTCATCGGACTCGCGCATGGCCTGCGGTGCACCGTGGGCAGCGATGCGGCCCTGGGCGAGCAGGTACACATAGTCGGCAATCGCAAAGGTGTCCTTGATGTCGTGCGACACCAGGATGGAGGCACAACCGATCGAATCGGTGAGCCTGCGGATAAGCTGCGCCACGGTTGAGAGCGAAATGGGGTCGAGCCCGGCAAAGGGCTCGTCATACATGATGAGCGGCGGGTCAAGCGCAATGGCTCGTGCAAGCGCCACCCTGCGCGCCATGCCACCCGACAGCTGGCTGGTTCGGTAGTGGGCGACGCCGCGCAGCCCCACCGCATTCAGCTTGAGAAGCACCAGATCGCGGATCAGTTCCTCAGAGAGCGGCGTGTGCTCCCGAAGCGGAAACGCGACATTGTCAAAGACCGACAGGTCGGTAAAAAGCGCGCCAAACTGGTAGAGCATCCCCATGCGGCGGCGCACGGCATACAGGCCATCGCGATCAAGCTTTCCGATTTCATGCCCCTCGAACCGGACGCGACCCTCCTGCGCACGCAATAGCCCGCCGATCAGGCGAAGAATCGTGGTTTTGCCCGAACCCGATCCGCCGACGAGCGCGACGATGCTGCCACGACGGACCGACAGGCTCACGTCGTGCAGGATCGGTCGATCGCGGTAACCGAAGCGAACATTGTCGAGCCGCAAAAGCTCGGTATCAGACACAGTGGAGGCGGTATTTATAGGGGAACCGAGCATTGTATCGCGCAAGAGGGCGGGCACCGCCGATAAGGGAATTGCGCACTCGCCCGGCCCAGGTCAGCCGGAGGCGGGCTCATTCATCCGGGCTTCGGTCGCGGCGATACGGTCTCGGCGGCCCGACAGCACCACTACATCGCCGGGCGCAAGCAGAAGAGACGGAGGCGGATCGAGCGTGCGGGCTCGGGCGCGAACCAGCGCAGTCGCCCGAACACCCTCCTCGAGCATGGCACCGAGCGCGCTCTCGGCCGCCCGTGTATCGGCAAGCACCGGGACGGCATGAAGATGCAGGTGGTCCGACTCCACCTCGTCGGCCTCACGGTCGTCGGCGCCATGAAAGAACCCCTGGAGCAGCGCGTAGCGTCCCTCGCGCACTGCTCTCATTCGACGACGCACCCTTGCCATCGGCACGCCGGCGAGCGCCATGGCGTGGGAAGCAATCATCAGACTACCCTCGGCGATTTCGGGGACCACCTCGGTCGCGCCGGCATCGCGCAGCCGCGCGATATCGGCCTCATTGGCGGTGCGGGCAATGACCGGCAACTGGGGCGCGAGCTGCCGGATGGTGTTGAGGAGCTTCACGGCCTGAGGCAGGTCATCAAAGGTGATGGCGAGCGCGCGGGCGCGATGAATGCCCGCCGCCTGGAGCAGTGCCGGGCGGCTGGCATCGCCATAGACAACCGATTCACCCGCCTCGGCTGCCTCCCGTACGCGCTCAGGGTCGGTATCAAGCGCCACATAGGGCACCTTCTCGGCCTCAAGCACGTGCGCGAGGCTTTGCCCGCAGCGCCCGAAGCCACAGACAATCACATGGTCATGCCGACCCACGCTGCGGCTTGCCACGCGCTGAACCTCAAGCGAGCGCAGCAGCCACTCCTGGCTCGACGCGCGCAGCGCGATCCGGTTGGCCTGCGAAATGAGAAACGGGCTTGCGAGCAGCGACAGCAGAATCGCCGCAAGCAGCGGCTGCATGGCCGCGTTCTCGAACAGCCCGCCCTTGGACGCCTGCGCAAGAAGCACAAACGCAAATTCGCCGGTTTGCGCCAGCCAAAGCCCGCTGCGAATCGCCACCCCCGCCGAGGCGCCAAAGGCCCGGACGAGCGCCACCACGATAGCGGCCTTCAAGACCACCAGCGCGAGCACCATGACGCAGACCTGCTGCCAGGAACTGACCAGCGACTCAGGGTCCAGTCGGGCGCCTATGGTGACGAAGAAAAGACCGAGCAGTACATCCCGGAAAGGCTTGATGTCCTCTTCAACCTGGTAGCGAAATTCGGTCTCGGCAATGAGCATCCCGGCAACAAAGGCACCCAGCTCCATCGACAGCCCCGCCTGTCGCGTGAGCCAGGCGAAAAACAGCGTCGCAAGCAGCACATTGAGCGTGAACAGCTCATGGGAGCGGCTTCGCACCACCGCGCCAAACCAGCCGCGCATCACCCTGGGCCCAAACCGCAGCAGCAGCACCAGAAGAATGACCGCCTTGAGCGCGGCAAGCGCCAGGGCCGCGGCCAGTCCGTCGGTCCCCCGGGAGAGCGCGGGGATCACCACCAGGAGCGGAATCACCGCGAGGTCCTGGAACAGGAGCACGCTGAATACCCGCCGGCCGTGGTCGGTTTCGAGCTCACGCCGGTCGACCAGAAGCTTGGTGACCAGCGCAGTGGACGACATCGCCGTGGCGCAGGCCACCACCAGCGCGACCCGCCAGTCAAGTCCGGGCAGCAGCCAGTCGGCCCAGACAGCGGGGAGCAGCATCAGGAGCGCCATGAACGTCAGTGCCGTCACCCCGACCTGCGCGCCGCCCAGCCCGAACACAAAGCCGCGCATCGACTTGAGCTTGGCAAAATTGAATTCCAGGCCCAGCGAGAACATCAGGAACACCACGCCCAGCTCGGCGGCCGCGTGCAACGTACCTTCGCCCTCTGCCAGGCCGGCTGCGTGCGGGCCGATCAGCACTCCAACCGCGAGATAGGCGATGAGCGGAGGCACCCCGAAACGACGCAGCGGCACCACGATGAGCGTGGCCGCAGCAAGCAGGATCAGGGCAAGTTCGAGACCGGAGAGCATATACTCGGCAGCGTGAATTCCAGAGCCATTGTAGCCAGCGCTGATCGCCTGATCCTGCGCGCAGTCGAAGTGCTTCGCATCGAGGCCGAAGCGGTCGATGCGCTGTCGCAGCGAATTGGCGCGCCTTTTGTCGAGGCCTGTCAGATGATTCTTGCCTGCACCGGCCGGGTGGTGGTGAGCGGAATCGGAAAGTCAGGTCATGTGGCACGGAAAATCGCAGCCACGCTTGCCTCAACCGGTACACCGGCCTTTTTCCTTCACCCCGCCGAGGCCAGTCACGGCGATCTCGGCATGGTCACGCGCGACGATGTGCTGGTGGCGGTTTCCAACTCCGGCGCCACCGAAGAGCTCGCCCGCATCATGCCGATCGCGCGCCGGCAGGGCACCCGGCTGATCGCGATCACGGGTCGGGTCGATTCACCGCTCGCACAGCTGGCTGATGTCCATCTCGATGCCGCGGTTAATCGCGAAGCCTGCCCCCTCAATCTCGCGCCCACGGCCAGCACCACGGCCGCGCTCGCGCTCGGCGACGCCCTGGCGGTGGCACTTCTCGATGCGCGCGGCTTCGGGCCCGATGATTTTGCCCGCTCACATCCAGGCGGCGCGCTCGGCCGCAAACTGCTCACCCTGGTCGATGATGTGATGCGCCGCGATCCAGCATTGCCACGGGTTGCGCTCGGTGCAAGGCTTGCCGACGCCATCCTAGAGGTCACCCGAAAGCGAATGGGCATGACCGCGGTCGAGCGGGCCGATGGCACGCTCGCGGGCGTCTTCACCGACGGCGATCTGCGCCGGGTGCTCGAGCGCGGTGCCGATATCCAGTCAATGCGGATCGAGGACGCCATGACCCAGGGCGCGGTCACCATCGGCCCGGAGGCACTGGCGGCCGACGCCGTGCGCCTGATGGAAGAACGCCGAATCAGCGCGATTCCGGTCACTGATGCCAGCCACCGGATGGTGGGGGCGCTCCACATTCACGACCTGCTGTCGGCCAAGGTGTTCTGATGGCGGCAGTCACTCCCGAGGTACGGGCCCGTGCCGCGGCACTTCGCGCGCTCGCGCTTGATGTCGATGGCACGCTCACCGATGGCCGGATCTACATCGGCCCGCAGGGCGAGGCCATGAAGGCGTTCAGCGTGCGCGACGGGTTGGGTCTCACCCTGCTTCGCGAGGCTGGACTCCGGCTCGCCATCATTACGGCGCGCCGCTCGGCCATCGTTGAACAGCGCGCGGCCGAGCTCGGCATCACCACCGTCATCCAGGGCGCGCGCGACAAGCTCGCAGCGCTCGATTCGCTATGCACCGAATTCGGTCTTGCGCGCCATCAGGTCGGTTTTGCGGGGGATGACTGGACCGACCTGCCAGCCATGATGGCCGCGGGGCTGGCCGCCGCAGTGGCCGATGCCGAACCTGCAGTCATCGCGCGCGCTCACTGGGTCTCGACCCGCCCCGGCGGGGCTGGTGCCATTCGCGATCTGGCCGAGTTCATTCTCGACAGTCGCGGGGCGCTTGAGGCCGCGCTTGCCAGGCGAACTGGCGCGGGCGCGCCGCAGTCCCCATGAATCCGCGCTTCTACGACCGGCTGGCCGCGGCGGTCTCGATCGGGCTGTTGCTCACGCTCGCGGCGGGCTCCTATTACCTGGCCGAGATCGCCCAGCGGTTCGTGATGCCCAGCCTGGTGCAGGACAACCCCGATATCGCCGATGCGTTCGGCGAAAGCGTCCTGCTCCTTCGTCTGAACGAGCGGGGAGAGCCCGCGTTCCGGATGAGTGCCGACCGCATGGAGCACTTTCGCCGCTCAGACACCACCCGTTACACGCGGCCCACCATGGTCTCGCTTGACCCCGCGCAGCCGCGCATCACCGTCACCGCACTGCGTGGCCAGTCGATCCGTGAAAGCCAGGAGACCATTCTCGAAGGCTCGGTCAAACTCGACCGGCCCGGAACCGCCATCGACCCCCCCATGCAGATCCGCACCGAGTTCGCCCGGGTGTTTTCCGACCGTGAGGTGGCGCTCACCGATCGTCCGGTAGTGGTGACTCGCGGTCAGTCAACCTTGACCGGTACCGGCATGGAATTCAATAATCGCGCCCGAACGCTGCGCGTCGATTCCGAGGCCCGGGGCGTCTGGGTGTCCGAGCAGCGCAAACCCTGAGCCCTTACATTCCGTGTACCGCCTCTTCAGTCGCCTCCGTTCATTCACCATGCGCCACACCGCGGCGCTCGGGCGAACCTGCCCGCGTTTACATCGCGCGCCAATCGCGGCCATCCTGCTGGCGGTCTGCCTGGGCGCACAGGCCGAGAAGGCCGACCGCGACAAGCCGGTTCAGATCGAGTCGGACAGGATGGAGTACGACGACGCGCGCCGCGTGAGCACCTTCATCGGCCGGGTCGTTCTTACCAAGGGCACGATCCTGATCCGCGCAGACCGGATGGTTGTTCGCGAAGATGCCGAGGGCTTTCAGTACGGCCGCGCCGAGGGGCAGCCCGCGAGCTTCCGTCAAAAGCGGGAAGCGCTCGAGGAATTCGTTGAGGGCTACGGTCTTGTCATCGACTACGACGGAAAAGCCGAAACGGTGGTTCTCACCAGCCAGGCGTCGCTACGCCGGCTCGAACGCGAGCAGGTACAGGACGAGGTCCACGGCGCGAAGATCACCTACCAGAGCGCAGCCGAGTTCTACACGGTCGAGGGCAGGGCCCCGGGCGCATCAGGCAGCGATCGTGTCCGGATGGTGATCCAGCCGCGACGCGCGAACAGCACAGAGGCGGGCGGCAGCGCGGCACCCGCCACGGCACCGACGCGCGGAACCGGATCATCGGCGCCGGCGAGCCGACCTGCATCGGGCGCAACGCCTGCCTCGTCCCCCGCCTCGCCGCCCACCACGCTGCGTCCGGCCGAGTCGCTGGGCACTGCGCCTCCCGCCCGTTGAACCGCATGGCGAGCACAGCGCCGGCCGGCAGTCGGCTGATTGCAACGCAGTTGATGAAGGCCTACCACGGGCGCAAGGTGGTACGCGATGTGTCGGTCGAGGTCGCAAGCGGCCAGGTGGTGGGTCTGCTGGGCCCCAACGGCGCGGGCAAGACCACCTGCTTCTACATGATCGTGGGCCTGGTGCCCTGCGACGGCGGCAGCATCACGCTGGACGACCAGCCGATCGGACGGCTTCCCATTCATCGTCGCGCGCGACTGGGTCTCGCCTATCTGCCCCAGGAAGCATCGGTATTTCGCAAGCTCAGCGTTGAAGAAAACATCTCCGCGGTGCTTGAACTGCAGCGCGACGCTGACGGCGCGCCGCTCGACAAAGCCGAGATCCGCCGGCGGCTCGATCGCCTGATCGATGAACTTCAGATCGGTCACATCCGCTCGAACGCCGCACTGTCGCTGTCAGGAGGCGAGCGCCGTCGGGTGGAAATTGCCCGGGCCCTGGCCAACTCCCCCCGATTCATCCTGCTCGACGAACCATTTGCCGGCGTCGACCCGATTGCGGTACTCGAAATCCAGCGCATCGTCCGGTTTCTCAAGGAACGCGGCATCGGAGTGTTGATCACAGACCACAATGTTCGGGAAACACTTGGCATCTGTGACAGGGCTTATATCATTAGGGATGGTACCGTTCTTGCTTTCGGCCGGCCCGACGAAGTCGTTGAAAATGACGACGTGCGGCGCTACTACCTCGGTGAACATTTTTCGATGTAGCGCAGCCGCGGGTGGGCTGCACGACACCAGGCCCTGATGAAAACCGCACTCCAGTTCAAGCTCAGTCAACATCTCGCGCTCACCCCGCAGCTGCAGCAATCCATCCGCCTGCTGCAGCTCTCCACGCTCGAGCTGAATCAGGAGATCGAGCAGATGCTGGCCGAGAATCCGCTGCTCGAGCGCGATGACGATCCGCTCGGCGAGTGCTTGAGCATTTCTGCAAACGGCACGCTCGATCCGCCGCTGCCCCAGGGCCTTGCCGATCTGGGCGGCACGCCAGCCGAAACCGCCCAGCGCAACGATGAGGGCGATCGTGAGCCTGACAGCGACTCGGGCGGGAGTGCCTCGGAGGGCGACGAAGCCCCCGCAGACTGGGGTCATGACAGTGGCTCGCGATCGCAAAACGATGATGACGACGAGCGCGACTACCCGCAGCTCGCCGCAAGCGCGATCTCGCTGGTCGAGCACCTGCGCGAGCAGCTTGCAGCCACCCGCCTCGAACGCCGCGACCGGGCGCTGGTCGAGCTTCTGATCGACGAGCTTGACCGGGACGGGATGCTCACCACCAGCCTGGACGAATTCCGCGAGACGCTGCCCGCAGAGCTTGAAATCGACCCGGACGAAGTGGCGGCCGCACTTAAGCTGCTGCAAAGCTTCGACCCGCCAGGGGTGGCCGCGCGCAATCTCAGGGAATGCCTGCTGCTGCAACTCGCCCAGACCGACCACGACGATCCAGAGGTGATGGCCGTCGCCCGGGCGATCGTGATCGACCATCTGGAGCTGCTTGCCGCGCGCGATTTTGTGCGCCTCAAGCGGGTGCTGCAGTGCGACGAAGAGCGCTTGCGGCAGGCGCACAGCCTGATCCGCAGCCTGGAGCCCAGGCCGGGCGCCCGCTTTGGCTCCGACGACGCCGGCTACGTCGTGCCCGATGTGATTGTTCGCCGGACGCGAGCCGGCTGGACCGCCGCGCTCAACCCTGACGTGATGCCCAAGTTGCGGGTGAACGACATGTATGCCGACATCCTGCGCCGCAATCGTGGCAGCGCCTCGGGCAACCTGGCCGGCCCGCTTCAGGAAGCACGCTGGATGATCAAGAACATTGCGCAGCGGTTTGACACCATTCTGCGCGTCTCCCAGGCCATCGTAGAGCGACAGCGCGGCTTCTTCTCACACGGGGCGGTCGCCATGCGGCCACTGGTGCTGAGGGAAATCGCCGACACACTTGATCTGCACGAATCCACCATTTCACGGGTTACTACACAGAAGTACATGCTCACACCACACGGCACGTTCGAGCTCAAGTACTTCTTCGGCAGCCACGTCGCCACCGATACCGGCGGCGCTGCCTCCAGCACGGCGATCCGGGCACTGATCAAGCAGCTGATTAGCGCCGAAGACACCCGCCGCCCGCTCTCGGACAGCCAGATCGCCGACACGCTGGGCGAGCAGGGGATTGTGGTGGCGCGCCGCACCGTCGCCAAATATCGGGAGTCGCTGCGCATCCCGGCGGTCGCCCAGCGGAAGTCACTCTGACGCCCTGGTCAGCCGGCGCAGCTGTTGTCACGAAGCAACGCAAACGCGCCTGACTGGCGTTGGTGCGGCACAACATCCGATCTTGTTGCGATGCAGCAATGTGACTCGTCGGGTATCCCGGACGCTTGTATACTCGCAACACTTTTTCCACCGGATCCGCCTCCGATCCGATCGAGCAACCCCTCCGGCAGTCCATGCGGTCGGGTGCGGAGTCAAACTCCATGAGTCGACTGACCCGGTTGCTTGCCCCGGCCAATGTTGTGGTCGGCATGTCGGTAACCAGCAAGAAGCGTCTTTTCGAGCAGATTGGTTTGCTGTTCGAAAACCTCTACGGTATTGAGCGAAGCCGCGTGTTCGACTCGCTGTTTGCGCGGGAGCGTCTGGGCTCCACCGGGCTGGGAGAGGGCGTGGCCATACCGCACGGGCGCATCAAGGGTCTGCGCGAGGCTCGCGCTGCGGTGGTGCGGCTCATCGAGCCCATCGCATTTGATGCACCCGACGGGCAGCCGGTTTCATTGCTTGTGTTCCTGCTCGTACCCGAACACGCCACCGAAGAGCACCTCGAAATTCTCTCGGAGGTGGCCGAACTGCTCTCCGACCCCGGCATGCGCAGCCAGATGAACTGCGAGGCCGATTGTGAGCGGCTTTATCAGGCTCTGGCCGTGTGGGAGCCCTGCCGCCCGGCGGCCTGACCCATGCCCTTCGCGCCGGGGTCGTGCCAGACTCCAGCGCTTTCCCGGCGTGCGCCCCGCGCCCCCTTACTGCAGCGAAGCGCTAAGCTCACACACCATCCAAATCCTGGAGCGCTGTGATGAGCGTCACCGTTGCCGATTTGTTTACCGCGTACTCGGAGGAGTTGAGCCTCGTCTGGGTGGCCGGGCGCCCGGGCGAAGCGCGCGAGGTCGCGCACACCGCAGCCGAACCCGCTGATCTGATCGGCCATCTGAACCTCATCCACCCGAATCGGATTCACGTCTTCGGCCAGCCCGAACTCGACTTCTTTCTGCGCCATGACCCGGCGCGCCAGGAGGGCATACTCAACGACCTGATCGCGGGTCATCCCCCCGCGGTCATCGTTGCAGACGGTCTGCAGGCGCCGCCTGCGCTGATCGATACGGCCACACGCGACCGGATGCCGCTGATCGCAAGCCCGCTGTCTGCTGCGCGCGTCATCGACACGCTGCGGCACTACCTGGGCAAGGCCGCTGCCGAAACCTGTCAGATGCACGGCGTGCTGATGGACGTGCTGGGCATGGGCGTCCTGATTTCCGGCGAGTCGGGGCTGGGCAAGAGCGAGCTTGCGCTTGAGCTGGTGAGTCGCGGCCACGGACTGGTGGCCGATGATGTGGTGGATCTGAGTCGCATCGCGCCGCACACCGTAGAGGGGCGATGCCCGCCGCTTTTACGCAATCTGCTGGAAGTGCGGGGGCTGGGCCTTCTGGACATCCGGACCATTTTTGGTGAGACCGCTGTACGGCCAAAGATGAAGCTCAAGCTCATCGTCCACCTGGTTCGTCGCAGCACCATGGAAAACGAATATCAGCGGCTGCCTCTTGAGGCACTTACCCAGGACGTGCTGGGCATACCTATCCGGAAAGTGGTGATTCCGGTGGCGGCGGGCCGCAACCTCGCGGTACTCACCGAGGCCGCCGTGAGAAGCACGGTGCTGCAGTTACGCGGCTTTGACACCATGGGTGATTTTTTCGAGCGCCAGCGTCAGATGATTGAAACCGGCGGCGGCTAGGTGCTTCATGCGGGCAACGACTGCGCTCGAGTAAGATCCAAGCATGCGAGTCATTCTGATCACGGGCATATCGGGCTCAGGAAAATCGATCGCCCTGCGGGTGCTCGAAGATGATGGCTTTTACTGCATCGACAATCTGCCGGTCCGCTTTCTGCAGGAGGTGATCGGGCACCTGAGCGAACAGGGTGCCGAGCGGGTCGCGGTTGCCATTGATTCACGCGGCGGGCGCGAGCTCGCCGAACTCCCATCACTCGCCCACGGACTGAGCCGATACGGTCATGATGTGAAGGTGCTGTTTCTCGACGCGCGTAACGACACGCTCATTCAGCGTTATTCGGAAACCCGTCGACGCCACCCGCTATCTTCCGCGAGCCCGGGGGCGGCAGTGCCCACACTCACGGAGTCAATTGCCCACGAGCGCGAGCTCCTCTCCGAGCTCGAGGGCCTGGGCGTTTCAATCGACACCAGCGATCTCCATCCGAATGTCCTGCGCACGTGGGTGCGTGACGTGGTGGGCTCCAACCGGGCAGCTCTCACGCTGCTCTTTGAATCGTTTGCCTACAAGACCGGTGTGCCACTCGATGCCGATCTGGTGTTCGATGTCCGTTGTCTGCCCAATCCGTTTTACGTACCCGAACTGCGCCCGCTTAACGGACTGGATCAGCCGGTGGCCTCCTACCTTGATGGCATCTCAGCGGTGCAGCAAATGGTGGGCGACATCACACGCTTTCTCGAGAACTGGCTGCCGCACTACATCCTGGAGAACCGCAGCTACCTGACGGTAGCGGTCGGGTGTACGGGCGGCCAACACCGTTCGGTGTACTGCGTGGAACAACTCGCGGCACATTTTCGCAACCGGGAACAGGTTCTGGTGCGACATCGCGGCGTCGCCATGCGCGAAAGCGTTGCGGGCTCGCACCGATGAGCGCCCCCTCATCGCGCCTGCCCATTTTCCCGCTAGGCACGGTGCTCTTTCCGGGTGGAGTGCTGCCACTGCGAATTTTCGAAGCGCGCTACATGGACATGGTGCGCGAGTGCATGAACCGCTCGCTGCCGTTTGGCGTGTGCCTGATCACACAGGGTCGCGAGGTCGGCACGCCCGCCGATCACGAGCCGGTCGGCTGCATGGCTCGCATCGATGACTGGGACATGACCGAGCCAGGTGTGCTACAGCTGCGCACAGTGGGCACCTCCCGCTTCTCCGTGATCGAAAGAAGCGTGGAGCCCAACGGACTGATCCGCGCCACGATCGAGCCCATTGACGATGACCCAAGCGTGGCAGTGCCCGAAGAGCTCGCAGCCTGCACGGTCCTGATCCGTCGCGTGATTGAGGACATCTGCGCCCGCGAATCCGACCCGGCGCGCCGCATTCTGGCCGAGCCCTACGCGCCCGAATCAGCGGGCTGGATCGCCAACCGACTGGCTGAGCTGCTGCCACTCGCGATGCCCTCGCGGCACATGCTGATGGCGCTCACCGACCCGCTGCGCAGACTCGCGCTGATTCACGAAGTGCTGCAACGCGAAGAGGTGATCTGAGACGCTCTGCCTGCCGCGAGCAAGGAGTGAATCGACCGGCGCACGGTCGCCCATATCGCCGCGCACGAACTCGAACCGGTCGGGTGGACGCCGGCGTGAGCAATCGGGTCAATCATCGGATCAATCGCCCGTGGAACGCCGGAGCCGTTCCAGAAGTTCGCGCACCGGCTGCGGCAAGGCCTGCTGACCCGAAGAGCTTCGCGCAATCCACTGAGCCTGCGACTCGGCTGCCAGCGCGCCACCGCGCCCGACCTCGATCAGGATAGGGTGCGCAATCAGTCGAAAGTGCGTAAACGCATGGTGAATGGCGGCAAGCGCCGTCACCCGGAGCGGCGTGACCCCAAAGCGCGCGGCAGCGGCCTCGGCGGCAAGCAGGGGCTCGCCCGGGGCCGTTTCCGGAAAGCTGAGAAGCCCGCCCCAGATGCCGGTCGGAGGACGTCGCTCGAGGAGCACTGCTTCCTCATCAACAATGACCAGCCAGCCCGCCTCGCGAACCGGCGTCGTGCGACGGGGTCTGGCCGCAGGTAGCGCCGATTGGCGGCCCTGGGCTCGCGCAACACAGCTCGCCGCCACCGGACAGCGCTCACAGCCCGGGCGCGAGCGGCTGCAGGTCTGCGCGCCCAGATCCATGAGGCCTTGCGTGTAGCGCTCGATATCGCACTCGGGCAGTTCACGCTCGGCAATTTTCCAGAGCGCCTGTTCGACACGGCGCTCGCCAGGCCAACCCTCTACGCCAAAGTGCCGGCACAGCACGCGCTTCACATTGCCATCGAGGATGGCTGAGCGCTCTCCGAAGGAAAACGCAGCGATGGCCGCAGCGGTGGAGGGGCCGATTCCCGGCAGCTCGGCGAGCGCCGCGGCCGAATCGGGAAAGCGTCCGCCGTGATCCCGCACCACCGTCTGGGCGCAGCGATGCAGATTACGCGCCCGGCTGTAATAGCCCAGTCCGCTCCAGAGCTCCATCACCCGCTCAATGGGCGCCGCAGCGAGCGCGGCCACGTCGGGAAAGCAGTCAAGAAACCTGAGGTAGTAGGCAATGACGGTGCCGACCTGTGTCTGCTGCAGCATCACCTCCGACAGCCAGATCCGGTAGGGGTCGCGGCTCGCCTGCCAGGGAAGGCCGTGCCGCCCGAACTGCGCCTGCCAGCTGACGATGCGGGCAGCAAAGGAGTGCGTGGCGCTCATGGGCTCGCGAGTGGGCCTTGCCTAGCGCGGCTGGCAGGTGGCGCAGAAATAGGTGGCGCGCTGCTGCTGGCGGATGAGTTTTACCGGTGTCGTGCACACGCGGCAGGGCTCGCCCGCGCGGCCGTAAACGCCGCAGTCGAGCTGAAAGTAGCCGCCGCTACCGTCCGACCCAACGAAATCACGCAGACTGCTGCCGCCCCGCTCGATGGCCTCGGCAAGCGTCGCGCGAATGGCCTGCGCCAGACGATCACAGCGGGCAGACGTCAGTCGGGCCGCAGCCACCGTCGGTCGGATACCGGCCCGAAACAGGCTCTCAGACGCATAGATGTTGCCCACGCCCACCACGCAATGGCCGGCGAGCAGCCATTGCTTGACCGCCACCCGCCGGCCGCGCGATGCACGGTGGAGCCAGGCCCCATCGAAGCGGGCATCAAAGGGCTCAATGCCCAGGTTCGCAAGCAGGCTGTGCGCGGCAACCGGGCCGTCGGACGCGTCATGCCAGAGCATGGCCCCGAAGCGCCGCGGATCGTTGTAACGGAGCATTCCACGGTCGGTGACGATATCAACGTGATCATGCGCAATGAGCGCCGGCGCCTGCGCAAACCAGCGCAGCGTGCCCGACATGCCAAGGTGAACGATCAGGGTCCCGGCGCCAACATCAAACAGCAGGTATTTGCCGCGTCGCTCGACGGCGCGCACCGTCCGCCCGTTGAGGCGGAGAGCGAGATCGCCGGGCACTGGCCAGCGCAATCGCGACTCCCGCACCTGGGTGGCATGCACGGTCGCGCCAAGCACCCGCGGCCCGAGGCCGCGGCGTACGACTTCCACTTCAGGCAATTCAGGCATTGGCAGTGTCGGGTGGGTTCCTTGCTTGCGAGGCAGTGTAATTGAACCTACCATCCGGGCATGAAGGCCGCACCCAAAGCGGGTATTGCGGCCCCCACAGTCCTACAACTGCCCCCTCCTATCCATGAATTCACCCGGCCGACGGCCAGGCTCGCTGACAGCCCGCCTCCTGCCCGCAATGCTCCTCGCAGCTGCGGCCGGGAACGCGGCCGCGCAGGCACCCGCGGATCAGGCGCCCGCCGCCACCGCCTCGGCACGCGCGCTGCCCGAGATTGATCTCTCGCCTCAAATCCTGTTTCAGGTGCTGGCGGCCGAAATCGCGGCCCAGCGCGGTGAGGTCGGAAGCTCGGCTGCCACCTATCTGTCACTCGCCCGCCGGACGCGCGACCCCCGACTCGCGCAACGCGCAACCGAACTCTCGCTTGCGGCGCGTGCGCCCGACCGGGCACTGACCGCGGCGCGACTGTGGCTCGAAATCGAGCCCGCATCGAGGCTCGCTTCCCAGACCGTCGATGCGCTGCAGCTCAGCACCGGCGCACTCTCCACCGCAGAGCCCACGCTGCGCACCCGGCTCGAGCGCGCGCGCCGTGACGGCACTCTCGCGCAAACTTATGAGAGTCTGCAGGCCGCATTCCTTCGCGCGCCCGACAAGAAACAGGCGCTCGCGCTCCTCGATCGACTGGCTGCGCCCGACCAGGGCGTGGCAGCCGCCAGGCTGGCGCTCGCGGCAGTCGCCTCCGCGGCTGAAGCCCACGAGCGCGCTGCGCAGGAAGCCGCCGAAGCGCACCGGCTCTCGCCGGATGATGAAAACACTGCGGTGATGGCAGCTCGCTACGGTGCGCGCGCGCCGGGCGGGATGGCTGGCGCGCTCACTCTTCTCGAGCGGTTTCTCTCGCGCCAGCCGCGCTCGCTGGAGGCGCGATTCACGCTCGCCCGCCTCCTGTCCCAGGCAGGCCGCGCAGACGATGCACGCACCCAGTTCGAAGCCGCCCTGGCGCTTGACCCCACCAATCCGGTAATCCTTTTTTCGCTCGCCCAGGTGGCAGCGCAGGCCGGCCAGAGCAGCCTCGCCCAGAGCTACCTCCAGCGCTATCTCGACCTTCCTGCGGAAATCGCGCGGGACAACGGCATTGCGATGCTGTTTCTGGGACAGATCGCCGAAGAAGAAAAGCGTATCGAGGATGCAATCGGCTGGTATGCCCGGGTTGATGCGGGTGAACAGGCCGACACCGCAAGAATCCGGCGGGCGATTCTCCTTGGCCGGCTCAAGCGAATCGATGAGGCGCTTTCAGTGCTTCGCGAATCCCCTCCCGAAGACCCACGCGCCCGCAGCCGGCTCATCACGGTCGAGGCGCAAGTGCTGCGCGAGGCCGGTCGATACGCCGACGCCTTCAAGGTGCTCGATGATGCGCTCGCTCGCCAGCCCGATGACACTGACCTGCTTTACGACCACGCGATGGCCGCAGAAAAGGTCAACCGGCTCGACCTGCTCGAGGCAAGCCTTCGCAAACTGATCGAGGCCAAGCCCGATCACGCCCATGCTTACAACGCGCTCGGCTACACGCTTGCCGATCGCAATCTGCGACTGGGCGAAGCGCAGCGCCTGATCGAAAAGGCGCTCGAACTGTCGCCCGACGATGCACACATCCTGGACAGCATGGGCTGGGTGCTGTTCAGGCGAGGCGATATCGAAGGCGCGATCCGCCATCTGCGAAAGGCATTCGCGCTTCGTGCTGATGTGGAGATTGGCGTGCATCTGGCCGAGGTGCTGTGGCAGGCTGGCATGCAGGATGAGGCGAAGCAGCTGTGGCGCGACGCGCGTGAACGCGAACCCGCCAATGAAGTGCTGCGCGAGACGCTCGTTCGGCTCAACATCAGCCTATGAACGCGGCCCGCGGGGCCAGCAAAGGCGTGATGGTCGATACGCATTGCGCGACAGCCGGTCGTCGACGCGTCGCGCTCGCGGCCGCCGCCACCGCGCTGGTGCTTGGCGGATGCGCCGCGCTCGCGCCCGAT
>Ga0172372_10001830_pt1 | contig 32674 bp, 45 predicted proteins | sample LakKiv5m_2_FD_114544 | JGI IMG/M metagenome (GOLD analysis project Ga0172372, IMG submission 114544) | Freshwater microbial communities from Kabuno Bay, South-Kivu, Congo - kab_092012_9.5m | ecosystem: Environmental > Aquatic > Freshwater > Lake | place: Democratic Republic of the Congo... | reverse complement strand
TTAATATGCGTGACAATCCAAATTGGGAAACTAGTTTTGTAGTTACTCCACTATTCTATATGGAGGATCAGACTCCATATCTTGAACTTATGGTGGATAGTGCATCAAGTGGTCAATATAAAGGTGTATGGAAATTAATTGCTAGAGAATGGGCTCGTTATGCCAACAGCCAGTTACAAAAAACTAATGCCAAAGCAGCAGTTTTTTCAGTAGATGAAGATCATAATGATGCGTGGGCTGCAATAGCCGCTCAAGCAGGTCTTAAGTTCATATCACATAATTAGTCAGAAACAAGTATGGGAAAGACTTTGTAAGTCTTTATGAATAATGGAGGGTTAACTAGGCTGGGCCTAGCACTGTCTTGAAAACAGATGGATCGCTGATGCGGTTGGAGTTCGATTCTGCCAGCCCTCCACCAAGACATTTTATAAGTAAGTTTATATGCGGGTATGGTGCTAGTGGTAACACATGACTTTGCCAAAGTTAAGTTGCGAGTTCGATTCTCGCTACCCGCTCCAAGTTGTAGCCCTGGTGGTGAAATGGTAGACACGCTTGCCTTAGGAGCAAGTGCCGTAAGGTGTGGGGGTTCGAGTCCCTCTCAGGGCACCAGTAGTATTAGGAAGGATGGCTGAGAGGCTTAAGGCAGCAGATTGCTAATCTGTCGAGTGGGGTAACCTGCTCCGAGGGTTCGAATCCCTCTCCTTCCACCAAGTATATTCCGGTCGAGCAAGCTAGGTGTAGGCGGTGGACTGTTAATCCATGAAGCGGGGTTCGAATCCCTGGACCGGAGCCATTTAATAGGTAGAGTGATAAATAAATATATAAAATATTTAAAGGCTCTACCTTATGAATTATAAAGGAACTAAAGACAAGGTTTATATTTGTCATCATTGTAACAATGAATTTGGTTTTAAAGGCTATAGTAGTAATCATAAATTCTGTAGTTTAAATTGCTCTTATAGTTTTCAATCAATGAATAAATCTTTACGAGAAAATAGTCGTTATTCTAATTGGTTAGAAGGAAAAGATTTAGGGTTAAAAAACCCAAGATGGTTAATAAGAAAGTTTCTAACTAAACGAGATGGATATAAATGTAGTTGCTGTGGTATTGATGAATGGAATGGTAAAGAAATAACTTTGTGGGTGGACCATATTGATGGTAACGCTACAAATAATCATCATACAAATTTTAGATTAATATGTCCTAATTGCGATAGTCAATCAGAAACTTTCGGTGCTAAAAATTATGGTAAAGGCAGAAAGTCAAGAGGACTTCCACAATACGGATAAATGGGCTGTAGGTGTTGTCGGGGGCACACGGGCTTTGCAAGCCTGAAGGACCAGTTCGATCCTGGTACGGTCCACCATTTATCCTCCACCATACAATCGCGGGGTAGAGAAGAGGAAACTCACTAGGCTCATAACCTAGAGATCGGCGGTTCGAATCCGTCCCCCGCATCCATTATACTAAGAGAAAAGGATACAAAATGAAAATAGGATTTAATTGTAGTAGTTTTGACCTATTTCATGCAGGGCACGTGACAATGCTAAAGATGGAAAAACAATTGTGTGACTATTTAATAGTTGCACTTCAAGTAGATCCTACTGTAGATAGACCAGGTGTAAAAAATAAACCTATACAAAGTGTCTATGAGCGTTACGTACAACTTCAAGCATGTAAATATGTAGATGAAATATTGGTGTATTCTACTGAATATGATTTGCTGCAATTGTTAATGACACAAAAAATTGACATACGTTTTCTAAGTGAAGAATACTTAAATCGTGATTTTACGGGCAAACAATATTGCATTAAAAATGGAATTGAACTACACTATCATAAACGTGAACATGATTATAGCTCTAGCGAATTGCGGGCACGTACTTCTAGGTTAGAAAATCTTAAAAACGAAGAAATTTTATCTAACGTCCCTCTACAACATTCACCAGAGTTGATAAACAAACATGAAATTTAACAGTGACATTGACATTGACTTTGGAGACAGAGATAAAATCCTGTCTTTGATAAATCATATGTCTTTGTCCAAACTGTCACGCACAAACTCCAACATGGCGTGGCAGAAATAGAAAATTAGCCGCGTAACTCAGAGGCAGAGTAATCGCTTGATAAGCGATAAGTCGACATTTCGAAATTGTCCGTGGCTACCAATAATTCCTCATTACAAGTTCAATTCTTGTTCTGAGCACCAATCAATGGTGACCTTAGTGTAGTGGTCTGCACCTCTCGTTGTGACCGAGAAAGTATGAGTTCGATCCTCATAGGTTACCCCAAATATGCTGCTCTGGTGAAGGAGGTCCTCACGCTAGTCTGAAGAACTAGAGAACGCGGTTCGATACCGTGGGGCAGCACCAAAGTAGTAAATAAATAAATTATCATGATTAGAATATTAGAATCTATAGATATAAAGTCTGTGTTAGAATGTTATTATAAATTAGAGCCTAATATTACTTGGACACACTATCCTTCTAAAGGAAAGCAGGCAGGATTACAATATAATCTAGATGAGGATCCGTGGACTAGTGCTGTAGGCAAACATAGACAAAGTAATGACAGGTATATAGAGATCAATCCTATAGTTCAAAATACAATTTTTGAAACTATTATTAAGAAATTTTCGTTATCTAGATCTAGGTTTATGTGGCTGGATGGTATGAGTTGTTATAGTATGCATGTAGATGAAACACCACGTTTACATATTCCTATTATAACTAATCATGATTGTTACTTCGTATTTAAAGCTGTACCTCCAGTTCATTTGAAAACAGGTAATGTGTATTTTGTGGACACCAGAAAATGCCATTCATTTATGAATTGTTCTGACCAAGCTAGATTACATTTTGTAGGGTGCTTACCTAAACATGACTCTTACGTATAAGTTTGATTTTGAAAATTTTAAGGATATTCGAAGTTATACTTTAGATATCATGTCACACCTTAACTCTGAAACAATATATGTTAAATCTTTTTTACCTCCACCTTACTTACAGAAAAATATCGATGACGAACTAAAAAACTACGGTCTTCCACCAATGTCAAATTTTTTAGTTTTCAAAAGAAAAAACTATCATACTATACTTAAAGAAAATGCACATATAGACTATAGTGACTCTATAGACCAATTCATAAATTGTTCTGTAGTTTTCCCTGTAGAAGGATGTGAAGGCACATACATGTTTTGGATGGAAGGAAGTTATACTACCTCTACAATGATTTTACCTAATAATATTAGAGCAAAAAAAATTTCTTGGCTGAATGAACCTAAGATAATACATACAGAAGAAATAGTAAGTCCTACTCTTTGTTGTGTAAATATACCTCATGATGCAGTTAACAGATTAGATAACAGCTATAGAACAACGGCTACCATTAGATTGAAGGGCAATCCTACTATTGATCAGGTTATTAAGTCGAGGTACAAGTTATGAGAACTTGTCAAGAAATAGAATATATCAAAAAAGAAATATCTGAACCTTATTGCATACAAAATTTCTTGGATAATCAAGAAGTAGATAGCCTCATAAGTTTATTTAATGCTCAAAAAATAGAACAAAATAAGATTTACAAAAATACAGGACCTATTACATTAGATATCAATTCATATTCTAATCTAGAAATAATAAAAAAAATCTTTTTAAAAATAGAAAAACATATTGGTACTTATGAGATTACCGCAGGATTTTTCTTTTGGACTAACTATCCACATATCATACATAACGATGATACGTATGAATTGCCGTCTAATGTTTATAAAGCAATAACATTACCCTTAAAAATATATGGAAACGGTATACCTCATCTTTGTTTTTTTGACCAGTTTTATTTTCATGGACCTAGTAAATTTTTTAAAGGGGAAACTGATATTCCTACCTTCTATAACAAACAGGTATATTCCTATGAAAATGTTAGTTACATAAAGCATGGGATGCAAATAGATGAGAGAATCAGGCTCAAATACTTTACTCATGTTAAAGCTACATGGCTAGAAGGACTGAGCTTATGGGGTAGTATAGATTGGATTCCTGGAAATGCAATTATTTTTGACAGTACAAGAATACACTGTGCAAGTGATTTTAGAAGATTGGGAATAACAGCTAAACTAGGTATTAGTATTTTTACTAAAAAAATTTAATGCTGCCAAAAAGTTATCAAAATATCTTGTAAAATCAATACAGATGCTTATCCTATCTTCTATTATATTGTAAACAGCGTGTCTTGTGGAGTTATCAAAGACGTACCATTGACCTAAGTTCATTATAATCTCTTGTATAGGACTTAGTTGATTTGAATAAAAAACTGTTTTAGCTAACCCTTTTATCGTATATATTGCGCTACAGGACCTATTGACATCTATATGCGGTGGAAAAGATGGTCCTAATATTCTTTGAATACTCATCGAACTTATATAATCTTCAAGCATAATACCATTTAATATTCTTGTAAGTTCTAAATTTTTATTTGGCCATGTATGTAAGTTTCTATAGTTTGTAAACTTATTGTTCATAGGATGTTTTGCATACTGCTCGTTACAAAAATAACAGTCAATAATTTTCTGTTCCTGCTCTTTTGAAAAATTTGGTAAGTTTATTTGACAACAATGCATTAATGACTATGTGCTAAATTTGCAATAACTTTATCTACATTATCACTATTAAAAGGCACATTCAAAATCAAATGTTGACTATTATCTACCCAACTGATTGTTCTATGAGTAAGACGAGTATTTACATAGTAAACTTGCCCCATTTGTATTTTTGCTTTACGATCATCCATAAGCCAATCATATTGTAAAGGCCCACAATTATTTAAAAAAACAATTAAACGAAATGACTCCCTAGGCATACTAGGATGATCTCTGTGTGGAACAAAATAACCTCCTATATTTGATTGTACAATAAAAGTGCGGCCTAAAGGCTTCCACATATCTAAAAATGGATGCAGACTTTTACAAGCCATATAAACATCTGTAGGTTCGGAAAACTCTAATTCACTAAGCCTTCTACCTGCTGCATAGCTTGCTTCTGCTAAACTAGGCAAATCTCTATGTGTTTTACCTGGCAAATTAGTTAAAGTTAGACCCTTTCGATTATTAGGACGATCAGTTCTAGGCAAATAATCTACCCAGTCTTTTTCAAATTGAGATATCTCTTGGATATATCTGCCAAGATCTATCCATATTTTTAAAGGTTCGAACGATCCTAAATTAAGTAAAGCCAATTCATTAGCAAGTATTTCTTGAGAAACATTTTTGGGACTAAATTGGGCAGACTTTCCACTAACTCCTGGAGGTATTTTCATAGTCTGATATTTAATTAAAATAAACTCATATATAACTAAAAATGGCAATCTTAGTCATTGCAATTATCGGCATAGTATTGTATAATGTACTTTGAGACAAGTAAGCATTGATCGCTTATCAAAATCCCCGGTCCTACGCCGGTTAGCTAGTAGGCGTCTTATATGTGCGTGAACCATATTAGGTGAGAACATACCTACCTCCCTCCGGGCCATTCATCCGGCAGGGTAAAATGTATGTGTGGAGGTTGCCTCTCGGTAAAAAGGAACGGACAGGGTAACAACTCAAGTAGGGGCTAGTGGGAACTAGTGGCCTACACCATGCGGGTATTCTCCTGGGAGAGGACTTAGCCTTCCAAGCTAATGAAGCCGGTTCGAATCCGACTACCCGCTCCACCATACAATCGCGGGGTTCGATCCTCATAGGTTACCCCAAACATACCACCTTAGTATAATGGATAATACCCTTGGCTACGAACCAGGAGATGTGAGTTCGATTCTTGCAGGTGGTGCCATATAGGAGAGCGAAAATGGCAATCTTAGTTCTTGCAGTTATAGGCATAATATTGTATTATGTACTTAGAAACAAATAACCTAAGAAGGATTTAAAGAGATTTGTTATGCTTAAATATTTTATATATTTTGTAGGTATTCTTTTATTAATGGGCTGTACTGGTCCTATGAAAGATCCTTCTGGAAAATCAATTCCCGTACAACTTAATACTTACATAGTTAAAAAAGACAAAACTGCACCAACAGTAATCATTGGACACGGTTCAGCCGGAGTGAGATCAGGTGAAGAGACCCTGGCCTATGAACTTAACAAATGGGGCTATAACGCAATAATTGTTGATCACTATACTTTAAGAGGAATTGCACCACATACTGGGCAACGTGCCGCTGGTGCGTGGCCGCATGACAGGGCCAACGATTTTATAGAAACTGCCAAGTGGATAGTAAAGCAGCCATGGCACGAAGGGAAAATTGCTGTAGTTGGTTTCAGCCAAGGTGGAGCCGGCGTATTGGCTCTTGCAACTTTGATTGATACTGGTCATATATCGTCGGCAGCGGCATTCTATCCTGCTTGTTTATTTCAAAACACACCTTCAAAACCTTCGATACCTGTGCAACTACATTTAGCTGGCCGAGATAATCTTGCTTTACCATGGCTATGTACAGAAAGAAATAATCCTGCGTATGAACTTCACTATTACGAAGAAGCAACACATTCTTTTGATGTAAATATTCCAGTAGGAGCATCAATAATATTCAGGCATGAATTTGATCCTGCTCTCAGAGATAAATCTAGACAGCATTTGAAAACTTTTCTATCAACTCATTTAAAGTGAGATGTTCATGATGGCTGTATAATTGACCCACATACTGGGCAACGTGCCGCTTTATTGCTTTCTTTATCTTGACTCTCACTCAAGTTGATAGTTTTAATTAATTCTTTTTCAGATTCTTCTAGCCTACAAAGTATGTAGTAATTTTCCCAGTCTTTGTCTGTGCCGCCAATACTAATATTTTCCATAATTTTATCAGTTAAATAGTTTATGATAGGATATTTATTTAATGAAATTGATATTGAAATTTTTTGTATTATGTTTGCTGTTTGCTAATGTTTCTTTAGCTAAAGAAACAGAATTTACTGTGCATCATGCACCCGGCGGACCAAGCGACAAAATTACTAGATTGTTATCGAAAAAATTACCGCAGAATTATATTGTAGTGAACAGACCTGGAGCACAGGGTAGAATTGCAGTAAGGCATTTATTGTCTAATAATTCTTTAATGGTGGCAACAATACCTCAAATATTTGTAACAAATTTTTTACAAAATGTAGAACCCGGATATAAGGAAGATGATTTAGAAATTTTATCAGTTGTTGGAACAATGCCTTCTGTTCTAGTATGCAACTCTAAACATAATTTTTCTAATTTTAAAGAATTCGTACAAAGTTCTCAATCTTTAAATTTTGGAGTTGCAGGTTACGGTAGTTCTGAACACATCGCTACAGAGATTTTACTAAAACAATTTCCTAATAAACATGTAGTTATACCATATGCTCAAGGCGGTGCAGCTAGCCTAATAGACCTCTTAGGTGGTAATTTAGATTGTATGTTTGCTAACTATCCTTTGATAAAAGAACACTTAACAGATACTAAGAGAATTCGAGCGTTAATTACCAGCCATGATTTGGGATTATCTATTCCTAATTGGAGTAAAGAATTTAAACAGCAATTTCCATTTCAAAGCATTCTTGCTATAGTAGTATCAAAACAAATGCCAGAAGAACTAAAAAAACAAATACAACTTAATTTAGAAAGCATTTATAACAATCCGTTAAAACAAGAAGTTCTAGAGCTAGGACTATTTCCGATTCTATCTAATTCAACTAAAGATATTAATCAAGTTCATTTGACTAACAAACAGCTTAGACAAACAATATTAAACAATAATCTAAGGCTTAATTAATAATGAACCATACTACATTTTTTGGTTGCAAATATCCAATTATTGCAGCATCTATGAATCAAGTATCGGATGCAAAACTAGCTATTGCTTGTCACAATGCCGGAATTATACCAAGCATATCAGTTTACTCATATTCGCCAGAAAACTATAAGTTTAATTATCTAGAAATTGAAAGAGAACTTAAGCAGTTTCAAGATCAAACTAACTCAAATAAAATTATTGTAACAGTGAGTTTAGGGCATATGTTGTCAACACGGTTTTTAAATTTATGTAAAACCTGTAATATAGAATATGTTGAAACTGTAGCCGATGATGGTGACCTAACGGATAGATATGAAAAAGAAATATTCTTTGAACTCAAAAATAATTCTGTAAAAATTATTCCAAAATTAGCTGGTGCGCTTTACGTCAACCCAGTACAAATGGATGCTGTTGTTCTTAAGAAGAAAGAAGGTGCCGGCAGAAGTTTTGATACAATAGACGGTGACAAAGAAGTTGAAATTATACGAAATAAATTTCCTCAACTTCCTCTTATAGTAAGCGGGGGAATTAGTACATCTTCACAGATTAAATCATACCTCGATAAAGGATGTATAGCAGTGGCTATCGGTACGCTATTTGCAGCAGCTGAAGAAAGTCGTCTAAGTAAAGAAACTAAACTAAAAATGATCGAATCTACTTATCAAGATGTTAAAAGATTATCAAGGGGAGCACAACAACATGCTCTTATTTTTAAAGAAATTAACGAAGACGACGATTTCAATAACACTGTTTCATTGATTAAAGGAATCAATGATCCTACATCTGGACATATATTTGCAGGAAAAGGAATCGACAACATAAAGTCTATTAGACCTATTGCCGATATTGTTCAAGAACTTGTAGAAGGTTTGTGAATATTTTGATAATATCTCCTAGTTTCGCCATTACAAGATTTTAAAAAATCTACAAAAGGTCTAAGAGGAGTACTTAGTGCATGTTCTCTAATTTTTAATTCTGTTAGGAAAAAGGGAATGTTTTCAAATCCTGCCCATTTAGGAAAATACAATAATTCGTCTTTCCAATATTTTCCATAAATTAACGGCTTGATATAGTAATCCCATCTGTCAGTAGTAGTTAAGTATACGTGGGGGAACTCTGGGCCTTTGGTAAGTCCATTACCCTTAAAGTAAGGCCATGAATGAATGCAACTCCATAATATCTCTTCATCGAGAATACTAACAAGAAATTCGCTAGTATCGCCATAAAAAATACACTTGCCTTTTCTGTTTAATAATTCAAATGCTCGCTGACGAACCATTTCAAAAGAATTATACCCTTGGAACCAATACGGTTTATTATCTGGTGTAATGTGAACATAGGGATCATGCACCATTTGTATAAAATCATAATCGTCTGGTAATAAGCTTACAAATTTCTTTTGCAATATTGAGTTAATTTGTATATCGTATTTTGCAGCTTCTTCTTCAAGTTCGTCTTTTAATTTGTAAACATCTACCTCAATAATGTGAGCTTTTATTTGATGTTTCTTTTCAACCAATCTCAGATTGTTAAGTTCATGATTATTGAATCCTGGTAGATATAAAAAAGCACATTCAACAGGAACACCCTGTTCTTGAAAACTTAATAACATACTTTGGCTATCTACACCTCCGCTAAGACTTAGCATAATCTTATTACTAGTCTCTCCAATTTCTCGAGCACGCCTGTCAGACTCTTGCCTCATGTTGCCAGGAATATATCTGCAAGATTTATATTCAATCCACCATTGATCCTTGTTAAAACCATAAATCATAAATCACCTTTAAAGTATAATATAAATATATTTAGAGGTACAGAGAATGATAGACGAGAAATTAGGCTACTACATGGTAGATGAAGTAAAGTTTGATTCCAAAATTAAAGCAGCTCTATATTCTGTAAAAATTAAAAAGAAAATGTCATGGCATTTTAATGATGCTGTATTTAAAACCTTTGATTGGAGTGTTGAGCCCACTGAAACATTAGATCAGTTATACGATCAAAGGGCTAGAGAGTTAAGAGAAAAATATGACTACATCATGCTGAGCTATAGCGGCGGCGCAGATAGTCATAATATTCTTATGAGTTTTATAAGACAAGGATTGTTCATTGATGAAATCGTAGTAAACACTATGAACAGGGCTACAGAAAAATTTACAGAAATTAACTTAAATAATAAAGAAAACAAAAATGCTGCTGCTGAATATCAGTTACAGACTTTTCCTAGATTAAAGGAAATAGAAAATCTAATTCCTCATACTAAAATAACTATATTAGATCTATCAGATCATATGTTTGATTTTTTAAATAAAGTCGGAGATGGTAGTTGGGTTTTAGATAAAAAGGAACAGGTTAACATTGCAGGCGCTACTAGATTTAATTACATACACTTTGATAGTATACGAAAACAATTTGACAAAGACAAAAAGATAGCTCTCATACTCGGTGTAGAAAAACCTAGAACATTTATCAAAGACGGTATTTTTTATATGAGCTTTCAAGATCGAGCAGCGAACATTGTTACCGTTGCTGAACATATCAGAGACTATACTAACAGTTCAGTAGAATTTTTTTATTGGAGTCCAGATTCAGTAAAATTATTATGTAAACAAGTTCATGTTATTAAAAAATGGTTAGAAGCATTTCCAGATAAACAAGAACTATGGGAATGGGGTGGTCTTTTCAGTATTTCAACATATAGACTAATACACGAAAGAATTTTAAGAACTCTTCTTTACACTACATGGGACAACAATTGGTATCAAGCAGACAAGGCTATTAAGGACTGGTATAGCGAATTCGATGCATGGTTTTATGAAGGATTTGCAAATACTAAGGCATTCCATGTATGGAAAGACGGTCTTTCTTATCTAGAAAATAATTTAGATGGTTATATTAGAAAAGACGAAGCTGGCGCTGCTGACGGACTACAGGGTTTTTTTAAAACTTATACAATAGGGCCTATGAAAAATTTAAGAAATAGCACATGATTAATTTAAACAGCAAGTATCCTAAATTATTAACACATCAAGGAACATTTAACACCAAAGAGTTTTTTGGCAGCAGTCATTTTGTTATTACAAAAGACATAACAGCCTTTGCTAACAGATGTGCTCACCGCGGCAATAAAATTATTGCACCAGGTTCTTGTAAGGATCAATTTGAGTGCGGATTACATGGTTGGTGCTGGAATAAAGATGGCACTCCTACAAATAACAATATTAATTTAAAATCTCGTAATTTAGTAAAAGGTAAGAGCGGTCTAGTTTTTACAGACTGGGAAGAACCTGTAGATGCCAAATGGGTTAAAGATTTAGCTAACGAATATCTAGAATACAGTCATAGTACTAAACGCTACGGTGAAGGCGACTGGCGTTGGCAAATGGAAATGCATGTTGATCTATTACATGTATCAAAAATACATCCTATGTTGAACAGTTATGTAGACTGTAATAATCTAGAAAAAGAAATAGGATATGATTGGATTTGTCAGCGGCACGAACACGGCTGGTGGTTATTTGTCTATCCGTTTACTCATATAGAATGGGAACCTGGTTGTTTATATTTTAGTGAGATGTCGCATAGAGAGAATGACAAAGGATATGACGTTTACATACACTACCTGTTTAATCCGTCTGTATCTGAAGAAACAAGAAAGAACTTTATTGAAATGGCGGAAACAACATTTGATGAAGATATTAAAGCAGTAAACGAAATTTCAGCAGTATCAAAATATAGAATGCCTAGCAATGCTCCTCATAAGTTAGAAGAGGATATTAAACATTTCTATGCATGGTTAGAGGAAAATACAGAATGAGTTTTCAAGTTTTAGGGCAAGAAGTAGATAAAAAAGGCTTAACCTTAACTATCAAACATAACCCAACTATCGCATTTACCCCTGCATATACTTTTTTTATTAGAGAGGTAGCATCATTAATCGATAACAAAAACGGGTTTGCGTATACACATTGGGAAGATAAAGATACTCCTATTATATGGGCAGAAGATTCTTCTACAGGAAAAGTTGTCGGTATATTATGCTATGATAAATCGTTATCTAGGAAAATGTTCTCTCATTTTTCTATTGTTTTAACTGCGGTTGATGAAAATTATAGACAACGAGGTATACATCAGATTATGAATAGCTATTATGAAGAGCAGGCTAGACTAAACAAGTGTCTAGCAATTAGAGCTATGGTAAACATGAATAACCATGTTAGGTTTAAAACTGCGGAGAAAGATAAGCTTTCTCCATTGTTCTATATTATGAGTAAAAAAATACAATGATTAAAATTTTTCAAGAAGAAAATTTTTTTGATTCGGCTGTAAATCAAGAGTATGATAACATAGTAAATGTCAAAGCCGAATACTATATGACTCTAGGGTATAGCAAGGAAATTTCATATGCTGTACAAGATGTTGACAAAGATAAATCAGGAGTTATCTATGCAAAAGATGGCGAAACACTAGTTGGGTTTTTAATGTATAATAAAAAAAAAATAGATCGACTAATTTTTGATGTATTTACTTGTTACTGCCAATCTCCAGATGTGTATAAACACCTATATGAATATGTAGAAAAATTAGCAAAAAGTTTAGGATGTATCTATCTTAACGAAACTATAATTGTTAAAGATCAAATTCGAATCGATAATCTAGAATCTTTAGGATTTAAGAAAGAATTTTGTTTAATGTACAAAAGAGTATAAGATGGAAAGAATTAACAATTGGATGAGTTATAGATTTGATGATGGCCCTGTATTGGGGCCAAAACTTTCTAAAGACTCAGTATTTAAAATACAATTTTCAAATAATTTGCCAGTTAAAGATTTGCATTATTTTGATGCTCTAAAATATAATGCAGAAATGGTAGCAGAAAACTTTCAAGGACCATTCGATGTTTTATTGTCAGGCGGTATTGACAGCGAAATTGTAGTTAGAATGAATCATAGGTTAGGAATAAAACAGAACGTCTATACCTTTCGTCTAGAAAATAATTACAACATAAGAGATTTCGAATCGGCACAATCCATTTGTAATAGCCTCGGTATTAAACTTAATGTAATCGACTGGAACCTACAAAAATGGATAGAAAACGATGCATACGAACTCTATCAAAAAACGCACCATCCTGTTGTAGAAAGAATGGTAAGATTTGATTGGTTTAAATATTTCGATAATGTTATAGTTATGGGAGAGGCAGAACCTTACTGGAGGAGAGAACTAGAAGGTAACTATGATAAAAAATCTGCATGGCATTTGATTTGGGAAGAAGATCATTTTGGGAGTTCAATTTATGCTAACCTAACAGGTCAAACTGTTATAGGAGAATGGTATGCCTATACTCCTGAAGTAGTCAAGTCTTATCATAAATTACCGTTAGTCAAAAACTTGTTAGATGATCAACTGCGGGGAAAAATTAGTTGCTGGAGTAGTAGAACAAAAATACATATAGATCTCTTTCCTGAGATAGAACATAAAATAAAGTTGGTTGGTTTCGAAGGCGGCACGGGCATGCCTTTTTCAAGACCAGAATTTTTAACAAAATTTCAAACTGAAATTATTGGCAATACTAGTAATTGGATAGGTAAGTTTACAGTGAACGACATTGATAATTTACTATGCAAGTAAAAACTTGGATTCCTGGATCTAACAAAGAATTAGATCTTGTTTTTGATCAGTTAAGAGAAGAGCAATTTCAAGATAGCAGTCATAGGCTATACGAAAATTACAGTAAAGTTGCATTTGAAAATGCTGGTATAATTGCAAATACTATATGTTTTAATGAAAATAATATTCCAGAAATGTGTTCTACAATTTCAAGTAGAACTTGTTGGCCCGAAGGAGCATATAGAATTTTAAATAGAACTTGGAAAACTTCTAATAAAAAGCAAATAATGACTAAAATAAGTCAAGCTATGGGACTAACGACTTTACATCAAATTGCTTGGTTAAAAGATAATAGAGATTGCAAACTGTATTTTATTAGTAGACAAACAGATATCTGGATGAATTGGGTTGTAAAAAATTTTAAAGGTCAGTTTGATTTAAATTTTGAAATATCTAAAAATAAATACTTAACATGTCCAAACGAATGTGACAGCAATTGTTGGCAACATATCATATACCACGGAAACAGAGACATTTTAAACAACTGGAAAAATAAGTGAAACAAGTTATAAAAAACATTGTAACAATCAAACATTTATGGGGAGGTATTATACCTTTACATATTTTTGGCATATGGGCAGTATATAATATTATATCAGGATCTGCACCTCAATGGTGGTGGATCGCAACTCTCATAAGTTGGGTATTAATGAAATTTATAGGTATCGGTGCAGGGTTTCATAGACTGTTTAGTCACAAAGGATATGAAGTTAGTAAGTCAATGAAACGATTTATACTGTTCTGCGGGTCTATGGCAATACAAGGAAGTGCATTGTTATGGGTAGGGATACATAGAGGTGCTCATCACAGACATAGTGATACTGATTTAGATCCTCATAGTCCTATGCATGGTTTTTGGCATAGCTATATAACTTGGATGTTTACTCTTAAAGACGGCGACGTTAGTTTAAGACGTGTATCAGATCTTTTAAGAGATCAAGATATTGTGTTTTTTCACAAGTACTATATACAGATAGTGTGGATAATTTACGGATTAGCCGCGTTAATAAGTATAGATTTATTTTTCTATGTGCTAGTATTACCTGCACTAATCACGTTACATGTTTTTTGTTTACAAACAAGCCTAGTGCATTATCAAAAATTAGGATATAGAAACTACGACACAAAAGATTCTAGTGCTAACATTCCTTGGTTATTTCCTTTAACACAAGGAGAATGTTGGCACAACAATCATCACGGGGATCCTAAAAATCCCAATTACGGCGGACGCCGATGGTGGGAACTAGATCCAACTTACTGGTTTATTAATTTAATGAGATTAGACAAATAAGAACCTGGCAGTTCTAGCGTGATAGAATATCTAACTTCTTCACTATCATTTTCTGCACTATGAGAAACATCCACCCTAGAAAGCAAAGGGCCAGTGTATGTATGAGTAAGAAGTTTCTTACCAAAAAAGTAGTAACTTAACTTCCCTTTATTTTTGCCTAATGGAATTATTAAAGCAGTTTCTCTATTGGCATCTTTATGAGGAACCATATGATAACCAGGAAGACACTTGGTTACGTAACTGTTTTCTTGATTTGCTGTAGGGAACAACTCTTTAATAGTTTGACTCAACTTTTTAAATTTTGTTAGCCTAGCCATATAAAACTTTCCATCAGGCTTGTCTTTAACAAAGGTTAATGATCCGTCGGGATTATTAAGGGCTGTAAACCAAACTGCTTTTGTATTTAAAATTTCGTTAAGAAATTGATCTTCTAAACTTGAATCAACTTTCTTAACTGGATGATAAAAGATCATTCGTTTTCTTCTGGAACTGGAATAATTCTCACAATTTTTGTAACATCGTTGTCGACGATCGTTTTAACAAATAGCTCTTGATTGTTGCTAATTATATATTTGTTTCTTTCAATTAACCCGTTTGGCAGTTGCTCTAAAAATTTATCTAACCAAATTTTGTAATCATCGGGCTGTGCAAAGGTAAACTTGTCTAATAAAACTGGTCCATAAGGATCAATCTCTCGAGTCATTAGCCCAGGATTTTGATTATATACTGTTTCAATAGCTGCTGTAAAATCAGCAGATTCTGGAACTTCGTAGAAAAATGGAGCAGTAGATGATCCTTTTCTATAAATCCATATAACGTTGTACATAAATGTCTCCCATATATTACATCAGTATTTATTCTTGTTGTAAAATGTTTTTATAAATATTTCATGGAAAAAGTTAGATTTATAAATTCTTCAGAGCTAGATTATGTTAGATATATTTTCGATCGAAATCCTTATCTAGTAGGAGAGAAATTATCAACAGAAGATACAGAATTGTTAATTACTTCTTGGGTTTCTCAAATCGATTCTGGATTTCTAAAAGTTAATGTACTGTTTGGGGAACAAGACGAACCGTTAGCTATGTATACCGGATCTTTATTTAGACATTTAAAATTCTGGACAGTTGGGTATACTAAAATAGCAATTAGAACTAATCATTTTGCAAAAAGTGCTAGGATAATGGCACCTGCTTTAGATCATATGCTAGAGTACACCCAATCACAAGGGTTGTTTAGGTTTCATATGCTGGCGCCCGAAAAGCATCATAATATTAGAAACGATATTATGATAAAATATAGCAACCATCTTAAAAATTATAATTGGTACGATGAACTTATTATCCCTAGAGGGGAGCTATCTGTTGTAGAGAAAAAATATGGCACAAACAGAAGACCGTGTAACTGGTCAGATATATTATTAAGAAGCTTTATCTTAAAACAAGAATGCCGAGTTGACTATTTTAGACAATTTCAATATCCGGATTACAAAGGATCGATTACTTCCAGTAGGGCCCCCAAGCCCAACTTATAACAGACCATCTGGTCCCTTTTGTGATTTTTTCCACATGATGCGGATAAAAGCTAGGAAAAAATATCATTGTACCTTTAGTCTTTGGCATCTTTAAGTAACTAAGAACTAGATCTCCGCCTTCATACTCCGAAGGATCCGTTAGTTGAATACTCATAGAGATTTTTCGATCTACAGGTAAATTCAGACCATGATAATTATCAATGTGTCTGCTGAAAAATCCGCCTACAGGATATCTTTTCAATTCGTACGGCTCAATAAATGTAACATCGAAGTTGAAAAAATCTATTGCTTCTTTCCATAAATTTTCTAGCTTTGCATGTAGGCTATGATTTAATGGCAAAAAATGATGATCAACTGAAATTAAAAATGCTTTATCGTGTTTGTTATTTGCTGCAACAACTTTGTCACTACCATATGCAACAAGTTCGTCACATTCTTCAGATGTTAACGCATTTGGTTTTGCCAAAAACTTTTTAAAAGTACCTATTTCTGCAGGAGTTAGGGAATCATGAGGATTTGGTAAATTAGGTAGCATGTTTAAAACGTTGGCAATTCACCACTTAAAATTTTTGTATTTCTATACACTACTATATTATCGTCAGAATCGATCCATTCTAATGTTAGAGTGTGATTATGTTGAGTAAAATAAGTTTTTCTTAGAGCAAGCATATCGGGTATCTGTTCTACAATCTTCTTGTTTAATTTGTTCCATTGCAACATAGTGTCTACGGTAAATATACTTACGAAACTTAGATTATCCTCTGCTTCAACATAAGAATGTTCAATTCCTAAATTTTGAGCTAAACTTTTAATTGTAAGGCAATAGTTTGAAATGTCTGTTTCTGTAGAATTCCACCAAAATGGTACACTGGTATCTGGTCTAGTATGAAGAAATCGTACTTGTAGGGCCATTTGACTCTCCTTAATAAATACGTAAACTATTTATCAAAGGTTGCTATGTATAAAATATTTAATATTTGGAACAATTTAGGGCACAATTTTAAAAGGGTTTACATACCTGCTCATATACTAGTATTAGTAGGAATTACCAGTCTAGCTCTAGATAACACATCTTGGCTGTGGCTATTAGCCGTTTACCCAGCTTGGTTCCTAACTGGACATATAGGTTTTGGTATTTTTATACACAAGTATTGGTGTCATAAAAGTTTTAAAACTTATCCGTGGCTAGCAAGACTAGGAGCATATTTTGGGATGCTTTGCGGAACAGGCAGTCCAGTAATGCTTAAAGTTTTACACATTGGCTATCATCATCCTAATACTGATACAGCAAAAGATCCCCATACACCTCTCAAAGGTTTTTGGTGGAGTTATTTTCTATGGTTAAATCACAAGTGGGATTTTAAGAAAGTTTGGTTAGCTAAAGATATTATGAAAGATCCATGGATGAAATTCTTTCACAAGCATTATTACAAAATCTATTGGGGTACATGGTTATTGTTAGTTGCAATTGATTGGAGACTAGCGGTGTTCACTATAAGTGCAGCAACTGTGATTGAATTTCATCTAAGCGGTATTGTTAATACTTACGGTCATACTCCTCACAAAGGTAGTTATCAAAACTTCACCGACAGTGACAATAGTCAAAACATTCCTTGGCTCAACTGGTTAACTTTAGGACTAGGACTTCATAATAATCATCATGGAAAACCTTGGGATTATAATTATGCACATAAACCAGGTGAAATTGATTTTGCCAAGTGGTTTGTACCTTTAATAGAGAAAAAAACATGACAGACATCGAAACAAAAGTTTATTCAATTATATCAGAACAGTTAGGTATTCCTAGCGATACTATTACACACGCTAGTCGATTTGTAGACAATCTAGGCGGTGATAGTTTAGACACTGTTGAAATGATGTTGACTCTAGAAGACGAGTTCGGTGTCGAAATTCCAGAAGAAGAAGCTGAAAATTTTGTAACAGTTCAATCTGTTATTGATTATCTAAACAAGTTAGAGTTGGCCTAATTCAGCCAACTGTTTAGGATCATTGTATCCTATTGTTAGATTGACATTAATTGTTAGTCTATGCTCAGGACCGTAATTGTATATTGAGTGATATTTTCCTGTATCAATAAAATACCAATTACCGTCCTCAGGTATTTGAAAACGTTCACCGTTAATTTCGTACCAAGCATTAGCAGCACCCTTAATACTGGCGTGCAACCTTATAGTTTTATAATACGGAAAATCTACATGTGATCCGAGCCATCCTCCGGAGCGTAGATCTAGTATACTAGCTTTGGAAAATGGACTACGAAATACAGAAAATACAGAGCTAAAATAATCATCTAAAATTTCTGTTGGTTTTGTGAAATCGTCTTCGTAGAGATTTGGTAAATTGTTTTGTAAATGCAGATCGTCAGGATAAACCTGCCCTATACCTTGTTCTCTTCTTATAAAGTGATCTTCTAATGGATTGTCACTTTCTGGTCTAGAAAAAAATCCGAGGCCTCTATACTTGCTAAAACGTCTACCATCTGAATTTGCTTGAATGGATATAGTGTTTAAATTTTCAACATGCTTACGCATATCGTCTAGGTTAAAACTATATCGCTTGGGTAATTTAAAGTAGTTGTAACTTAGCTGTTTATGAACAATGTACCAATTATCTAAAGGTTGACTGTATTTTAATGTATCTACACAATCGCCCCAGGCAGGGTTAGTAGACGTTTTCATACATCTTTACATGTTCGAAAAACGGAGCTAATTTAAAATTCTGTGTAAGACGACCTCGTCGATAATTACCAGGATCAGGAAGACTGGCATTTGCAGGACTCCAGTCGGTAATCTTAACCCAAGAAGTTTTTAATTTTTTAGTTTCGTCCATAGGAAAGAATATAACATTTTTTTCATCATATCCATTAATGCGATTCCATTTTAAAGCCCAGTCTGGTTCTTTACCGTACTGGTCGCAGACTAATCCTACTATTTGTCCAAAGGTCCAGTTCTGATCTTTTTCTACACTGTAACGTCCAACCTGACCAACATTTCTAAATCTAATAATTGGATGGCCGCCAATTTGTTTAGACAATTCTAAGAGACGCCCGGGAATATGATTGTTGACATTTTTTTGTAAAATAGCACCTATGTTTACATTCATCTTAGCGTTAACACATTCTTGCCATCCTTTAATTTTTCTTTCTGCACAACGAACTCCGTCCATGACTTCATAAACGTCGTCATCATCTGCACCATTTAGACTGATGTATATACTACGCATACCAGCATCAACTAGTTCTCTAGCATACCCTGGTCTAGCTAACATAAGACCGTTGGTCATCATAGTTGGTCGATGTCCTAATTCTTTAATCTTAGCCACTATATCGTGAAGGTCAGTTCTTACAGTAGGTTCGCCCCCTATAAGGCGTATTTCAGTTTTCTTTGGAAATTGCGATAGTGCATCGTAAAATCTAGCCAAATCAAGATCTGGAATATCTCTAATAGGAATGTAACAGTTGGCACACTCCATATTACATCTATGTGTAATGTCAACAAAGACGCTGTAAAATGTACAGTCTTTGGGTGCTTGTTCAAAGTAAAAGTTAATTGGTTGCATATAATTCTATTTATAAATAGCCTAACACCTCTAAAAATATGGATAAGGTTCTCGAACTATATTATGCATATAAGATATAATCTTTAAAAATATTACACATTTCATTCCAAGATAATACCTTGTCATTCTTTGTTGTATATACTGTACTCACAGCCCAACGATATGTTGGAGTAAATACATTATGTGGCACTCCTGCTTGGATCAATACAGGACTTTTTATCTCTTGACTAAAAATTAAGTCAACATCATTTGGTTGATATATAGTATACTTAGTATTAAGATCTGTGTAGGTTACTTTTCCTTCTCTCCCTTCTTTGATTTTATACCAATTCATTTTACTTCCAATGCCTTCATAAACAAAATTTATTTTTGGAAGATCGGGCTTATTGCTATTATCTTGGTGTATATCATAATATCTATTAGGTAAAGAAAAAATTAATTCCGCATGCACTAGTTTTATACCAAGATTTTCCATAAAACTATAATATAGGTCTGATATATCGGATCGATCTAGTCGCGTGTGTCTTTCTCTTGGAATACATATTTCATTAATGTTTTTTTTTAAAAGCGGTACTGGGATTTCTAAAGGTCTATAAAAATTATTCATGATATTAATATTTATAAATACCATGAATAACTATTCCGTATAGTAGATGTTATGTTAAATCTTATAAAAGACCCCACCAACCCTTTGTTAGAATATATCAAAGATGATCCAGTACGTCCAGATATACCTATAGATTTCCGTGTTAGTGGTAATAGATTCGTAGGCGCTCTATTTAAAGAAAAATTAGAGGCTATGGTATGCGTTAGTCTACACAATTTTATTCCAGCAAGTGTGGATGACCTAGTACAGGATAATGAAGATCCTCACACTGCTATTTTTTATACTATATGGAGTTATCGTGCGGGTGCAGCCAGTCAGTTATTATTTGCTGTAGTTAACGAAATTCGAATATTATATCCTACAGTCACTAGATTTGTCACCCTTAGTCCAAAAACTGAAATGGCACGCAAGTTTCATACTAAAAATGGCGCCAATGTATTCCGTGAAAATATGGATACAGTAAATTACGAATACTTAATTTAGTAAATGAAAGTTGCTATATATGTTGATGGCAAGGGCAAAGATTGTAATGGATGTACCCGTTGTTGTGAAGGATGGCTTAGCACCAAGGTATATGATTTTGAAATAGGTGCTGGTGCAGGTGGCTGTAGATTTCTCAGTAAAAATGGATGCAGCATATATCAAGCAAGACCCAAGGATCCCTGCCAGGTATTTCAATGTGGTTGGAAAGAAAATACACAAGTCCCAGAATATATGAAACCTGATCTAAGCAATGTTATACTACTGGTTAGGTTTATAGAAAAATATCATTTTTATAGAATAGTCAAGTGTGGTGATGAGTTGTCAGCAAAGGTTATTGCATGGGCTAAAGAATATAGTGAACAAGGGCATCATGTTATAGCCTATGATAAAGATAGTAACCTACAGATTTTTAGTAAAGATAGAAAATTTAGAGAACTGGCAAGGAAACACTATAGCCTTGGAGGCATATACTAGTGATTTTGCTAGATAATGTTAAGGTAGTTTTTTAAATGTATCTAAATTATTATTATCGTAACACCAATTATACCATGTATCAAAAAACTTAATTACACTATTAATATCATAAGTTAAATTTTCTAATATATGATCTATGTTATCATAAGTAGCATGATTTGTTACACAATCATACTCTGCACGACCAAATGTTACAACAGGTTTTTCATGCAATAAGGCCTCTAATCCTACACCACTGTTCACAACAACTACACATCTACTATGTTCTATTAGTTGGTGTATATTAGCATTCATAAACCAAGTCACATGTTTAAAGTTCTTTATACTATCCTTTAATCCTAGCATATTATCTGGATTGACAGGGTGCCCCTTTACTACTAAAGGTATGCCTAACTGTTCTGTGGCCTTACACACCTTAATTAAACTTTTACCTACGCTTACATTACTATGCCATTTAATGGTTTCATCATAGGTTATTTGACAGGCAAATAGTACATAATCTTTAGGCAAGTTTAAATCACTTTGTTTAGGTTGATCAAATTTACTTTGATTGTTGTGTATTCTATCTTTTAACTTATTGAAGATATCACTATTCAATCTATCCTCAAATAAACTATTATATGGATATACACTAGCACCACCTGCCCAACCTACAGGATCTACACTAAAAAGATAAGGTATTGTAGTCTGCATGTAGTAGTATGGTTGAGAATTTTCTACAGGAAAGTTATGCTGTTCTTTATGAGGAACTAAGACTATATCTGGATTATGTCTATCAATTACTTTTTGATTAAATTGCCATAAAGGTAATTCTTCAACTACTAATTCTACATCATTTCTATTTGAATATTCTTTTATTACGTTAGATAAAAAAGTTTCCCAATGTAACCTAATAGGTATCTTAGTAGGCTTTTTATCTGGAACTTTTATAATAGCAGGATTATGCTTAAAACTTAGATCCAATCTTGGAGCTAATAATAATATCTTTTTCACAATGATTCCCTTGTAGGAAACTTACGCTTGATATCATCGTGTGTTTTAGTATAAGGTATACTCCACTTCTTACTAGTGCCTTTACCAGTCCAAATTTTAGAAGTAGGCTTAAACTCCCAGTCCATAAAATCACTAGTCAAACACTCAAACTGTTTTTGATCTTTAAACTTAAGATAGGCCTCATATAAAGCAACCTGATCTGCTAACCATTTCATTTCAAGATCAGTGATTATTTTGGCTGTTTCTGTTAAAAAATCTAGATGCATATACTTACAAAATACTGCACCCGCAGCAATATGCGTACCTAAACGCTCCCAGTTCTCACCTTTGGGTTCCCTTTGAAATAGAGCCACATCACAATATAAAGGATCTATATGCTGCTTTAGATAACAATCTAAATCTAATATAAGTATATCTCCCTTGGCTACTTTATCTGCTACTAGGAATCTATTACAAGCATAAAATGTTCTACGGGATTCTTTACTTAATTTAGAGATATCTATCAGATCATAACTTGAAGTAAACTTTCCATTAGGATATAATTTTAAATATCCCTTGTTTAAGTAATTTAAATAATCGTGATCTTTTTCTGTAGGATTAGTTACGTGAATATGTACATTATTTTGGTTAAGAGCGCAACTGCACACTAACCCTTTGGCATATTCACCAACATATACGCTGTCACCAGCAGCCATTATGGTAAAATCTTCTGTGGTGTTTCCTATAATCATTTAGTATGTACTTTAATATTGGGTTTAACCTAGTAAATATTTAGTAAAAGGGGGAGAGCGAAATGAAAAAAACCCTACTAGCAGTACTTATTGGGGCGATATTTAGTATGGCAAAAGCACAGACTTATGATAGTCAAAGTCTAGTAGATACTAATTCCACCAGCACTAGTACTGTTACTAAAGAAATGAATAGAATTGCAGCAGAGAATACAAAGGCCATTGCTGCTAATAACAAGGAAATCGATGCTAAGATAAAGGCACTTGATCGAGATATGAATGACAAGATCAAGAAGGCATTGGATAACCCATTAGCCAATAAGTAACAATGTCAAGAATGGTTGATGCCATTCTTGACAATATTTTAAAATTCCCGTATAATTAACAATTAAGGAGACTATGATGCCAGCAACATTTCTGGTAAGTGATACCCATTTTGGTCACGAAAAAACCTGCACCGTATTCAAACGAGCAGATGGTACACCACTCAGACCTTTCTCCTCAGTAGAGGAAATGGACGAGGAAATGGTGCGTCGCTGGAACGAACGAGTTGGTAAAAAGGACAAAGTATACCACCTTGGCGATGTAGTTATAAATCGTAAGTACCTTGAAATCCTTGGTAGGCTAAACGGTGACAAGGTGCTGATACGTGGCAACCACGACATCTTCAAACTGGAGGATTATACCAAATACTTCAGAGACGTTCGTGGATATCACGTTATGAATGGTATGATATTCAGCCATGTGCCTGTACACCCAGACAGCCTTGGACGCTTTGGTGTAAACATACACGGACATCTACACTATCAACGAGTAAAGAAAATTACCGGTGTTGATAGTAATGGTGCGTTTAGCCACAGTGAAGAGATTGATCCTAGGTACCACTGTGTTTGTGTTGAGCAGACTGACTACACTCCAATTACTCTAGAGGAAGTTAAAAAGCGAGTATTTGCTGAAGGTGGTGTAATTGGATTTCGTAGTGGTAATGGGCCTGTGGTCGACTAAGTATATAACTTAGAGATCACACCTATGTTTAACAACTATTCAAGCCAAACTAATTTCATACACGGACAAAGAACTAAAACAGCAGTACTACTAGTTCAATTGGGCACGCCAGATGACGCCACACCCAAAGCAGTGCGTAGATATCTTAAAGAATTTTTAAGCGATCCTAGAGTAGTAGAAATACCACGCCTGCTTTGGAGTATTATTCTAAACGGTATTATTCTAAATACTAGACCCAAGCAAAGTGCCAAAAAGTATGCCAGTATTTGGACCAAGGATGGGAGCCCACTTAAAATATATACAGAGGCACAGACCAGTAATCTTAGAATAGAACTTAAAAATAGAGGATATGATGACGTCATAGTTGAATATGCTATGCGTTATGGAAATCCTAGCATACATGGTAGGCTCACTATGCTACGTGAAGTAGGAGTGACCAAGTTACTGCTACTACCTTTGTATCCACACTATAGTGGAGCCACTACTGCCACTACCTTTGATGCTGTGGCCAAAGAATTTAGTACCTGGCGTAACCTACCAGAGTTTAGGTTCGTACGTAACTTTCATGATGAATCTTTATACATAGAAGCACTGAGCAATAACATTAGACGTCACTGGGATAAGAATGGCAGAGGTGAAAAATTAATCATGAGTTTTCATGGTGTACCCAAGCGTAACTTAATGTTGGGAGATCCTTATCATTGTGAATGCTACAAAACTGCTAGACTAGTTGCTGAGAATTTAAACTTGAGCCAAGAAGAATATATGGTAACATTTCAAAGTAGGTTTGGTCGTGCTGAATGGCTACAACCATATACGGAACCTACCTTAATTGATTTAGCCAAACAAGGTATAAAAAAGTTGGACATAGTATGTCCTGGCTTTGTCAGTGACTGTTTAGAAACATTAGAAGAAGTTAAAATGGAAATCCGTGATGCTTTTATTACTAACGGTGGACAAGAGTTTAACTATATCCCTTGCTTAAATGACAGCCCAGAGTTAGGCACTGTTCTAGCAGAAGTAGTTGAACGTAATATAGCAGGATGGAAGCACGAGCACGATGTTAAAACAAATAAGTTGGCTATTGAATTAGGAGCCGAACTCTAATGTGTAGCATATTGGTCACCAATCGTAATATTCAAAACTTTGATGGTGTCAACTACTTTCTTAAACTGCGGGGACCAGATCATACCAGTATACACAAACAAAATGGCGTGACCTTTGTACATAACCTATTGAGTATTAGTGGCGCCTTTACTCCACAACCATTTGTAGAGGGTAATGTAGTGGCCTTACATAATGGAGAAATTTATAACTACGGTGACTACGCCAGTGATGGATTAGTGATTATTCCTACTTACAGGAGTAAGGGGGTAAATTTTACTAGAGAATTTGATGGGGAGTTTGCTGTAGTACTAGCAGACTTTGATCAAAACTATATCATATTCAGCACAGACTTATTTAAAACGAAACCTTTGTTCTATACGGTAAATGGTAACGAGTTTGGCATTAGTACATATCACACACCCTTACAGAGACTGGGATTTGTAGAAATAAAAAAGATGCCTGCTAATACCATAATGAAATTATGCTTGACAACATATACATTGACTAGTGTAGGCAGTGTATATTATTGGGATCTACGACAGCATAAAAATACATTTGACGATTGGATTAGTGCCTTTGAGCGTAGTATAGAAAAACGCACCAGTAGACTAAGAGAGCGCATCTTCATTGGACTAAGTGCTGGGTATGATAGTGGTAGTATAGCCTGTGCTATGGATCGTAGGGGTGTAGATTATAAAGCGTATAGTGTAAGTGGCAGTGAAGATGAAACCATACTTAATCAACGTATTAGACAGCATCATCAATACCTAGATCGTAATACACCAGAGTGGGAATCCAGTTTTAGGCACATCATATTAAACACAGAAGAATTCAAGTATACTATACACAGTAGTACCAGTGACTACAACGAGTATCATCGTAGCCTAACACATGACAGTGGTAGTAGAGGATTGGCCCTAATCTGTGACCAAGCACTTAAGGAAGGATTTAAAATCTATCTCAGTGGCAGTGGGGCAGATGAGATTGTCAGTGACTATGGATTTGGTGGTAATAAAATATTTCCCCATAGTAACTTTGGTGGACTATTTCCAGAGGATCTCAGCACTATATTTCCTTGGGCCAGTTTTTATGGCAGCACTATGGAAAGTTATCTAGCCAAAGAGGAGTATGTTAGTGGAGCATATGGAATAGAAGGTCGTTATCCATTTTTAGATAAAGATGTAGTACAAGAATTTTTATGGCTAAGTACTGAACTAAAAAATAGCAAATATAAAAGTTGTATAGATGAATATTTGATGAGGAATAGTTATCCTTATCAACCAGGAATTAAGACAGGATTTTAAATGAACAGAACCCTAGTTTGTATTTTATGTCAAACAAGATCATGGGAATTAACTTGGCCCAAATTCAAGCATAATATTTTAGATGCACTACAAGCAGACTTGGCCTTATGTATAAGTGTACCAGATAATTATAACTATCAAAATCCACTTTGGCAACATGCAAAATATAAAATTACTTTTCCTGAATATGATGACTGGGGAGATGCCTTAGACTATATTCAAGATGTAGAAACTAATTTTAATCATACTAATAAACCAAATTGGAGAGAAGCCCTGCAAATAGGTAATTATTGGCTCGGTGGTGTTAAAAACCATCCTAAACAGCAACCTGGTTCTGGTGCAATAATTTTTGCTGCAAGATGGTACTTGTTACAATTTATTAAAAATGAGAATATATTTGACAAGTATGATAGAATAGTTGTTACAAGGAGTGATTATATACACAATGTACCTCATCCTAGTGTAACAATATTGGATCCAACATATATATGGGTACCTGACGGTGAAGGATATGGAGGTATTACTGACAGACATGCTGTACTAAGCAAATACAATTATGAAGAATACTTAAATTTGATGTCTAATCTAGTAACTAAGCACAGTGACTTTTTATTTAAAATGGCCAATGATAGTTGGAACCCTGAAAGATTTTTAAAATTAAATGTATTAGAACAAAAACGTCAAATTAAATTTTACCCCTACCATATGTACACAGTAAGACAGAGTAATGATCATACTACTTGGGCTAAAGGTAGTTATTCTAGTGAGCATGGACATTATATAAAATATGACTTAGAGTATTCATCTACAGTTTCTATTACTCCTCACATAGAAAAGCAGAAGGATTGGGTTAATATTATCGTCAACAACAGTGCTCTTAATTGTTTTAATGCTTTTATACAAACAGAAAATGATGAATATTTGACCTACGATGAAGAAAAAGATATCTATAGGGTTGTAGAAAAGAATGAAAGTCCTAGTTTTGTTCTAGTATTAGATTGTAAAAATGGACAAGGTGAAATATTCCTAAGCAGTATACATATTGGATTATTTGAAAGAGTCAGTGTTAACAAAGTAAGTATTAAGGAATCACAACCAGGTTGGTTCAGTATGCAAACATTAGATACAAATGAATATGTATTTGTACATAATAACATACTTTCTAAATCATCTGAATCAGTAATGCCCAATTTGTTTAAACTTAAAAATAGATATCATAGAATAATGAATTAATGTGACAGACGAAAAATGAAAACAGCACTGGTATTAGGAGCAGGTGGTTTTATAGGAAGTCACCTTGTACGTAGATTGAAAAATGAAGGTTATTGGGTCAGAGGAGCAGATCTAAAGAACCCTGAATTTAGCGCTCAATGTGCTGACGATTTTGTATTATGTGACCTACGTAGAGAAGCAGATGTCAAGTATGTGCTAGATCTTGATGGGGAACAATTTACCGAAGTTTATCAACTAGCAGCAGATATGGGAGGTGCTGGTTATATCTTTACAGGTAATAACGATGCTGATATTATGCATAATAGTGCCAGCATTAATCTTATGGTGCTAGATCAAATAGTCAAACATAGTTTTGGACCTAAGCCAAGAATATTTTATAGTTCCAGCGCCTGTGTATATCCTGAGCATAATCAATTAGATCCAACAAATCCTAACTGCGAAGAAAGTAGTGCATACCCTGCCAATCCAGACAGTGAATATGGATGGGAAAAATTATTCAGCGAGCGTATGTACTTGGCCTATGCTAGGAATTTTAATTTAGAAGTGCGTATTGCTAGGTTTCATAACATATATGGACCAGAGGGTACATGGCGTGGTGGTAAGGAAAAAGCACCTGCTGCCATATGCCGTAAGGTAATTGAGGCCAAGGACAGTATAGAAGTATGGGGAGATGGTTTACAAACACGTAGTTTTTTATATGTTGATGCATGTATAGAAGGTGTACGTAGACTCATGCAAAGTGACTTTACAGGACCTGTTAATATAGGCAGTGATCAAATGGTCACTATAAATGATCTTGTTAATATGGCCTGTAGTATAGAAAATAAGCAGTTAAGAGTTATTTACATTGACGGTCCTACAGGAGTACGTGGTCGTAACAGTGATAATAAGTTAATCACGGAAAAATTAAACTGGTCTCCTAATTATCCGTTAAATAAAGGACTAGAACAAACTTATCGTTGGATAAAGTCACAAATGGAATAAACATGGTTATTTTTAAATCACTCAAAAAAGAATTATTATCAAAACATCCTAATAGAATTTTTATAGAAACTGGGTCACAATATGGACATGGCATTGATGTTGCTCTACAATGCGATTTTGAAAAAATTTATAGTATAGATATTGATAGCAAATATCATGCACATTGTAATAATAGATTCCCTGATCAAGTTGAATCAAAACAATTAGAATTATTCATTGGCGATAGTGCCAAAATGCTTAAAAAAATTCTAGATCAAATCGATGAACCAGCCACTTTTTGGTTAGATGCACATGGAGGTTGGGGTGGTGGCGGAACTATATGTCCACTAATTGCAGAACTAAAACAAATAAGTGAGCACTATATTAAAACTCATACTATATTAATAGATGATCGAAGAATGTTTGGCAAATATTGGGGTGTAGGATTATCAGAACAAGATGTTATTGATCTTGTTAAAGACATTAATGAAGATTATAAAATAGAGTATGCCAATGGTGCTGAACCAAAGGACATAATTGTAGTATATGCCTAAAGTATACATATATTGTGATGGTGGATTTGGCAATAGATATCATAGTTTAGTATCAGGACTATTTTTAGCAGATGCATGTCAACGAAAGCCTGTTGTCATTTGGCCCATCAACAACTATAATGAAGCGGGTTTTTACCAATTGTTTGATACTAGTATAGAAGAATGTACAGATTTTACAGGTAAAGATTGGTTAGAAAAATTAAACCCTTTGAATATAGTTGCTTGGAATCCTTGGCATGCCAATGTAGATGAACAGCATAATTGTATGGGAATATATAGTCCTATTGATCAATTCTTAAAAAATAGAGATGATAAAGAGGTATTTTTTTATGGTGGTAGATTATGCCCATGGGTATTCATAGATGCACTACCAAAAATAGTTGATCAAGTACCATTGAAAAGGGAACTAGTAGATCAAGCCCATAACTTTATAAAAGATAACTTTGGTGACAGACCGTTCAATGGACTACATGTAAGGAAAACTGATCATCCTTACCCTTTAGAAGAAGATAAATTTATAGAGCAAATCAATTCGGATGATGTTAAATGCTTTGTCTGTAGTGATGATCCTGAAACAGAGCAAAAGTTCTTAAATTCTTGTCCTAATGTTAGAGTATATAGCAAACAACACAAAGTAGAAATGTTAGTTCAGAATGGCAATTGGGGGTTCCCTATTTTAGATTCAACTGGACATAGTTTTCCTTACAACGTAAAACGTGGGGCAGAAAGTGTATTAGAGGCTATGATTGACCTACTTATTTTAAGTAAGAGTAATATAATAAATACAGATCATAGAAGTACTTTTATAAGAACAGCAATTTTATTAAGCAAAGATAATCTTAGAAGAAGATATTCTCACTAAAATAAGGATAGTATTATGGCAGAAGAATGGAGAACAGACTTTAATGTAGTTGGTTGGAAGCAAAACGGAACCTTACCAGAATCTTATTTTGATTTTATTAATGATTCATTGGTAAAAACTTTTGGTACTAACTTAACTAACAAAAAAGTCTTAGAGATAGGTAGTAGATTTACTTATAAAACAGATTTAGAATCTAAACAAATGACCTATACTTGTATAGAACCTTGTGATGAGGATTCTGAGGGCAACATTTTAGGCGCATATGCTGTTCCTGCACATGAAACCGCAGTACTCAAAATGTTACATAAATCAGATGCAGTTACAGAATATACCAATACTTTCGACGCCATAATCAATATACATGTCACTGAACATATAGAACCAATAAGTAGGCAGTACGACATTTGGAAAAATATGCATTCAATGTGTAAGGTTAATGGAGTAATGATTCACATTCTTCCTGATCCTGATGAGTGCTTTAATTATCTCAGACAGTTAGGACATTGTCATTTATATTTTGGAAGAGTCTTTTTTCAAAATCTAGCAGATAAAATGGGTTATGAAATGTTAAACAATGAGTTACTAAATTATAATAGAAGCATTGCACTTAAAAAAATCAATGACAATGCCTTTAATTTAAATAAAGAAGAATTTACTAAAACAATAGGACCACTTTAATTAATGAAATTACTTGATATACATTCAAAATATGATACTGATAAAGGCACTTATCACTCTTATATAGAAAAATATGACGAACTCTTTGGACCTCATAGAGATGAGCAATTTAATTTTTTAGAAATAGGTTGCCTTACTTGTGGTAGTATAAAAATGTTCAATGAGTTTTTTAGCCAAGCTACTATATATGGAATGGATAACTGGGCCCAAAATACTGATCATATGGGACACTTATTACACAATAAAGGAATTAATTTAACTCAAGTGATAGAGGACGTTAGATCTAATTACCCTAGAGTAAAATTGATAACCTGTGATAGCACTAATCGTAGTCAAGTAAATCAAATTTTAAATGGTAAAACATTCAAATTTATTATTGATGATGGTGATCATAGTCTTGCTGCTCAATTCAATACTTTTAAAAATTTTATATCTTACTTAGAACTTGGCGGAGTATACATCGTAGAAGATGTAGGCCATGTTAATGAATTAGCTGAACAAATTAGCCAACATATTCAAGAACACAATCTTAATCTTAATGTTGAGATAAAAGGGTGGTATAAGGGTAATAGAGCAGATGATGCAATTCTGATCATCAGATGAAAAATTTATTTGTAGTCACTAGAGGTGGTATTGGTGATCACATTATCAGTAGTGGCGTTGTTAATCATTTAAGTGAAGAGCACTTTGTTCATTTAGGATGTTGGGCACAATGGTCAATCACTCTCGAATCTTTATATAGTGAAAACCCTAATGTAAAGATTCATCCCGTACAGGATAAACTGTTAGGCCCATTTCATGACAGAGATATGAAAAACCATGCTACCAAATTAGATGCAGAATATATAGCACTTGCCACTAATAGTGTAGATATGAAAAATTATATGCGTGTACCATATAATGAAAGAAAACTGCCTTGGGAATATATGTACACAAAGTTCAAACTTCCAAAAAATATGGTATATGATCAAGAGTTTGTTGATAGTGTAAAGCCTAAAAGTCCTTATGTATTAATTAATATTTGGGATAAGTTAGGCAATAAAAATCTACCTAATTTCAAATCTGAGCATGTAGATCCAAATTTAGAAAAAGTATACTTGACTCCTGGTAAGACTAAAAACTTATTAAACTGGATACCTATAATACTGGGAGCCAGTGAAATACATAGCATACCGGGAGGACCCTGTCATTTAATTGATTTTATCTATACAGGTAAAATGTTTTATCACGATGCTAGAATTGGGACCATTTATAACTTTAATCACGAACATAATAATAATAAATGGCAAGTGGTAAAGTACACAGAAAAAAAGATTCAATAACATTTGACATTATTAATTAACTATTATATACTATGTTTATGGTAGGTAGCACTGGTGTGCGGCGGAGACTTATAAACTCTGGAGACTGGTCAGATGGGCTGGAACGGAAGGGATCGTAACCCTTACCTACTACCACGCATAAATAATAAGTGCGCTTCCGAGAAATTATCACTGAACTTTTTGACCCTAAACTAGCCGTTGATCTTGAATGGGCTGAAGGTAGTGATTATGTAGCCGCCAGAGGCTATGTCACTGTGACCAATCCTAATGGCTATGGTGGTGAATATGGCAATGAGGAAGAAGTTGAATTAGAAATAGAATTTGGTGAATATCCCCACCCACAGCGTAAAGAATATGAAGTTCAGTTTAAAGTAGACGAATCATTTGCTATAACAGGTGGTGGTAACACCAGTGTAATTTTTGCCACTGTTATCGAAGCCTGTAAGGACTTTGTAGAAATGTATAAACCAGATA
>Ga0172372_10001829_pt1 | contig 32681 bp, 41 predicted proteins | sample LakKiv5m_2_FD_114544 | JGI IMG/M metagenome (GOLD analysis project Ga0172372, IMG submission 114544) | Freshwater microbial communities from Kabuno Bay, South-Kivu, Congo - kab_092012_9.5m | ecosystem: Environmental > Aquatic > Freshwater > Lake | place: Democratic Republic of the Congo... | reverse complement strand
GCAATAGATGTCTATGACTTCCGCATCTATGCTCGTATTATCGTAAACAGTGAAAAGAGAATAATAGTTGTTTGCTTGTGCTTCTCTGCAAAGCCTTTCAAAATAATGCGCTGGAGTTCTTGGTGGTGTGCTTGATACGATTGTCCGCCCACCTGTTGTTAGTGTTTGTGGCATTAAAATATCTTTAAGAACATATTCCAAATCGTCAATGAATCCTGCTTCGTCGATTAGGTTCAAATCTGATTCGTGTCCTCTAAGGTTTTCCGCATTGCCATTGTCGCATCCTGCAATGTGAATTTCAGATCCATTATTGAAAATGTATTTGTTGTCCTGGACACGGAAGGTGGGCATGAGTTCCCTAGGACAGTCGTCTAATATCTTTGCCATAATAGGTTGGATGATTTCTTTTAATTGCTTTTGAGTAGGTGCAGCAAAGCGGATGTGTGATCTGTTGTTTTGTAACGCATGTTCAATGGCAATAAGACAAAGGATAAAAGACTTTCCAAATCTTCTGGAACAGTTTACCACATGTTTTTTGTTAGCACCAGATTTGATTTGTTCATACAAGTCTAGTTGGTGATCTTTTAGTTTGTATTCAAGACAACCTAACTTCCAAGCTGTGACTACTAAAGTTCTATCAAGTTCAAGGTTTGTCTTGTAGCTTTCTAAGGTTGCGGATGGCAAGTGTTAGCTCCTCTTTGCTTATGTTACTCAAAGTTTCTTGATCAGATGTCACGTCTAATTTGTCTTGGATTTTGCCATACAAGCTGTCGTAAAGAAAATTGACTGCTTGTGTGTTTCCTTTGTTTATCGCTTGGTTCAGCATGGAAAGGATTACTCTCTGTTCAACGGTTAGCTCTTCATCTTTGCCAGTGATAGGATTTTTTCCTTTCATTGAAGCTTCAAAAAATTCTCGTATAACAGTGGAACGATTGCGAAGTCCTTTTGGTCTTCCGTTTGGATTTCCCGATTGTCCTTTTACAAATGGTTTAGGATTGTCTGAAGGTTTTATTGGCATGACTGCTTCTCGACTGATTTTTGTTCATAAATTTTTCCGTTTCGTTTTATTTCTAAAGTAGGATCAAGCTTGATCATTCTGTCCACAATCACCTGACAGTACTTAGGATCTAATTCCATACCATAGCATTTGCGTTTCAGTTGGTGGGATGCTACCATTGTTGAACCTGAGCCGAGAAATAGGTCTAAAATAATTTCGTATTTTTCTGTGCATACTTCTAACGCAGGTATTATTATTTCTTGTGGTTTCACTGTTGGATGTAGTTTTTTTGATTCATATTCTTTTTTTGCTCTCCAAACATTTCTTAAATTACTTTTTGTTTTTTTATCTCTTTGTGTTCCAAAATAAAAAGCGAATTCATGGCAAGGATTAAATCTAAAATTAGCGGCGGCTATTTCATTTCTGTCCCAAACAATACAGGTTTTTGGTTCACCAAATGATTTTGTATATTGTTTTATTTTTTCCCAATGATTCCATTTGAAAAAAATGATAGCTGAAAAATTTTCTTTTAGAAAAATAATTGCGTTATTAAAAACATCTTCTAAAAAATCGATATTAATATCATTTTTTATTTTTTCAGTTTTTATTACTTTTTTATTTTTCCAAGTCATTCCAGCATGATTATCACCATAAGGCGGATCAGTAAACACCATATCCGCCTTCTCTCCATTCATTAGCTTCTCGACGTTGTCAATCATTGTCGAGTCACCACAAAGCAAACGGTGCGGCCCAATCTCAAACAAGTCGCCGAACACAATGTCGGTCTTGATTTCTTCTGGTATCTCGAAGTCGTCTTCTTCAGCTACAAGTTCTGTTTTGAATTCAGGCAAATCCAATCCCCAGTCATCCAGCTGTTCCATGTCCCATTCTGCGCCTAACATTGCCCAATCCCATTCGCCATAACCTAAGTTATCTTTAATGATGAATTCTCTTTCTTGTTCTTCTGTTAGTTGACTGGTTTTTAGAATAGGAATTTCTTTTATGCCTGCCTCTTTGCAAGCTTTGAGTCTCATATTTCCACCTAGTACAATCATGTCGTCATTGACCACGATAGGACGAAGCTCTAACATTTCTGGAAAGTCTTGTATTGACTGCACTAGTTTTTTATATTTTTCATCTTTAATAATACGTGGGTTAGATGGGTTTGGTTTGATTTGTGCAATAGGAATTTTGATTGTTTGTTCCAAGCTCATTTTCCTTTTGTTACTTGGCTCACTGGTTTGTCTGACCACATCTTGCAAGACCAGTACGCTGCTTTTGTTTTGTCGTCTGCTCTGTCTGTTCCGCATCCATGCCTTGATCTAAAATTCTTTTTGGCGTTAGGATTGTCTCTTCGGATTTCCATGTTAGGATCACCAAATGTCACTTTGATTATGTTTCCCGATTTGCTTTTTACATAGACTCCAAATTTCTTTTTTGATCCACTTGGAAGGCGAAAAGGTTTGTTTAGAATTTTGTGGGAATCCTTACTCATAAATTCACTTCCCTTTTTTTGATTATGCCTTGGCTTATCCTAACACTAGAAAGTTGATCTTCCAAGGTTTTGATGCGCTCTAAAATGTAGTCTATTTCTGTTGCAGGCTTTTGTTCGATTGGGTTCCGTTTCGCTCTAAGATGTTCTAGGAGAATAATAACAATTAGAATCTCTGTGCAAATAATAACCAAAGCCCAGGACATGTTCATGGCTTGAACTTAGATAGGTTTTTTTGCTATGTCAAGTAGGAATCTAGCAAAAGAATAATTTTTTTTGCAATTTCTTCAGGCAAAATTCCTTGGACTTGGTTGTGATAGGTGAAGAGGATTTCCGTCTTGTCTTTGGAGATTGCAAAACAGAATGGAAAATGCTCGTTGTCTTCGTTAAGTTTCTTCAGTTCGTTTAAGTCCATCTTTCAAAGCCTCGTATAACGCAATGGAGTCTTCCTTTGTTAAGTCTTCATTTTTGTGTATTTTAATCAAGACATCTTGCAAGGCTTCCAATTTGTGTTGTAAGTAGTCTTCTCGTGTCATGTCTGTTATTCTCCTTTAATCAATCTAAAAATTATTTCTGCTATCTGTGGCACAATGGAATTTCCACAGGCTCCAATGCGGTCCAGTTGATTGGGTATCCCATCAACCACTCGCACAAATTCGGGTTCAAATGTCCTTTGCCATTGTAAGTGTCCGTTATAGGCTTGAACCATTTCAGAGATTGACCAGTCTTTGCTCCCGTTGAACGAACTTTCCCGGCTTCTCCGTTCTTGTGAAGACCGCCTTCCGAATCTGATTTTGTCGGTGTTGGAAAGTTCATCTTGTGAATCAAATGTGGCAAGCTCACTCCGTGCATTCCGCCTTTCGCTAAGTTGTTGTCTGTTCTTAGATTCGTGATTCCATTCTTGTCGTTTTTGGTTGGTGTCGGAAAATTCATTTTTGCAGTTGATTCTTCCAAATTGCATTTGTTCCGGTTTGCTAGGTTCGGAGTCACGCATTTCACTTTGTTGTTCCTGGGTGTAGGCAATGATCCAAATTCGTTTTCGTAAGTGGGAAGCTCCAACGTCTCGAGCCGATACAGTCGTCCATTCCGCATCATACCGGATGTCGGCAAGCGATCCAAGAACTCTGTCGAGTCCTCGAAAAGTGAGAGCTGGGACATTTTCCATGATCGCATAACGTGGTCGTAGCTCGCCAAGAATTCTTTGCATTTCAAACCAAAGACTGGACCTTTCTCCAGAAATTCCAAATCCCTTTCCAGCAACGGAAATGTCTTGGCAAGGAAATCCGCCTGTGATAATCCATTCCTTTCCATATTGTTCTTTAAGTTTTGTTCCATCGATTTGTTGCACATCTCCTAACTGGATTGATTGTGGAAAATGTTTTGCATAAACTTTATTGGCAAAAGGTTCTATGTCACTGTGAAATTCATGCTCAAACTTTACGCCTGCCCATTCTGCACCTAACCTAAAACCACCAATGCCAGAAAACAAATCCAAAAAATTCACATATTATTCCCCACTGCATTCCTTTTTAATTCGCCTAATTGCCTTTAGTATTTGTTTCCAGTCCCTAGACCAGTACTGTTTGCATAGCTCATAAAATCTAAACCTGGCATCCTTATCTGCCCAGAAATAATAATTGTGACCGACTGCTATGCAATAAAGTGCATCTGTTGTACCGATGTCTCTAAAGTGTTTTTCTTCCTGGTAGTTCATATTTTTTTCCTATCTCCTATTTGTTTTTTGAGTCTTTCAATTTCTTTTGTCAATTCTTGAATTATTTCATCTTTTGTTTTTCGCTTGTTTTTTTCGCTTTCTATTAGTTTGGTGACAAGTTCCTTTGAGAACACACCTTTCCTTATCCTTGGAATTTTATTTTTTCTCAGCCACACTTGCACTGTGTCAATGCAAGCTGGCTTTACTTCATAGTAGTACAAATGGAAAACTTCCTTAAAAGTAAGCTCCGCTGTATCAATCGTAGTAAATGTAGTTGTCTTGTTCATATTGCATCTCGTAAGCTAGTGCAGCCGTATCGCATTCCTCAATAAGTTTTATTTCCTCTTCTACCATTCTGCGAATCTCGTTTTCTTCCAAATCTTGGTTCTCATACCAGAACGATATAAACAATTCATCGTAAAGGGTTGGTTCGTCATACGGACTTATGTTCATGGTTTTATTTCCTAGTTTGTTGTATCAAGTATAATTCCAGCAGTGATCTTATGCTATAGCCTCTTCCAAATGCTTCTCGCAATGTAGGACAGTCAAAGTCATATTCATATTCATACTTATATTCATTGCCATCAAAATCTGATTTCCATTCCTCGTTCGACTCGTCCAAAAATTTTTCGTAGTCATCCTGATTCATTAGCTCTATAACGTCACTCAGCCTGTTGTCACATATTAAAATCAAATTTTTTATTTCAGAAAGTTTCATTTTTTTTATCTCCTATTTGGTTTCTAGCGACCCCGAAGGGTTTCGGGGAGTGACCACCTCCCCATCATCAGGCTAGCTTAGACATCATAAAGTACCCAAGTTTTCTTTTTGCATTGCGCCAAAACTGCATGCCCATCCAAACTAAGCACATGTTGGGTATATGCAAAAAAGAAATTCCTAAGTTCCAAGTCCCTGAGAATTTGCGCTCTTTGGTCTGCGCTGAATTTGATTGTTGTTTTGTTTTTGAGTTTCATGTCTTTCGTTCTCCTGTATAGATTAGACATTTCTCCTAAGATTCTGTCAATCTTTTTTATTCTTTTTTTTCCATTTTTTTTCTTTTTTTTACGCCTTTTTGTGTTCAATCTTTGAACGATTTTTCCTGCCTTACGACCTTACACTTGGAAGCCATTTTCCCTATTACTTCTACTAGCAAGAAAAACCTAATACATGTTAGTATAAGAAAATGCTTTTTAAGGAATATATATTAACCTTAAAAAAACTGTAAGAATGTAAGGAATTGCCTAAAACCCTTGATTTTATTGGCTCAAACTGCCTTACAAAAACCTTACAAAACCCTACAAAATTACAGTTTTTTGGAGAATTTTTCCTGAACAAAATCCGCACTTGTTCAGAATCTCCTGAACAGAAATAACTTTTGTTCATGGTGCAGTGCAAAAAGTGTAAGAATGTAAGGAATTACACCTAACAAGCTATTAGACGGCACAGCACAGAAATTCGTGCCTAGCTTTTTGATGGAAGGAAATTGGCAAAAAAAAAGCCCAGGTTTTGGGCAAGTGGTGTTTGGATGGAGATAGAAAGTTGAAACAATAAAAACTGAGAATTGGCAAGGAGGAGTCATCACTCTCCTCCTCACCCGAAAGTCTTTCAAAAAGGTGAAGCTTATTGGCTTCAAAAATAGACTGCTTTCTCATTCGAAATCTTCGACATTTTTTTCCTGGCGTGCTAGGAATTTTTCACGTAAAATACTAAGTCCTGAGAAGCCTCGAATGCTTTTCCCGTCTAACCATATTACCTTGTCAACTAACCCGTGATCTTTCATTTTCCTCGTGAATGCTTTGTCGCCAAACGCTTTGTTCCCTACTTCTTCCGCATGCTCTTTGTAAGATTTATACAATTCTTTTTTGCTTATCTTGTCTGGGAGTTCTAACATGAGGGAACCTTCGTTTCCAAAATAATCTTCTAGCCATGCGAAAAGCGGATCGTTGTCAATAAAATAGTCTTCAGTGGCTTTGCTAACAACTTCAGGAATTTTGATTGCAAGTCCCTTTTCCTTGTGTTTGTAATACTTCACAGCACCGTCCACCGTCCAAGCAAGGATCTGCGGAAGTTCCGTTTTGAGTTGTTCGTCCAGATCTTTTTTTACTTTCTCAAGTTCTATCTTTGCATCAAAAGGCAATATGCGAAACCTTCGCTTAGTTCCTTCGTCTAATCCTTTTAATGTGGGTTTATAGTTCCCATAAATCCAAAGCTTAAATTGTGGCATAAAATCAAAATACTCTTGACGCATAAACCTTGCTGAGATTTCATCTCCACCTGATAAGTCTTTCATGAGAGCCTGGTTCCACATTCTTCCCTCTTCGACTTCAGAACAAACAACCAATCTGCTATCATACAATCTTGCTATGTCGTTATTGATAGGACTCACATTGTTTCTATCCATAAGGCTTTCCGTGTTTAGCTTTTTGTAATAGCCACCTAATAACTGTTGCAAAACTTTTATGAAGGTGGATTTACCATTCCTTCCAGTTCCAGTCATAAAAAATACACACTGCTCTTTTGTAAGTCCCGTTAGACTGTATCCCATCATGATCTGGATGTATTCAATAAGTTCCTGGTTTTGCAAAAATGTAGTAGCTAAAAAGTCTTTCCAGATTGGTGCATTAAGCGGAAGTCCCTTCCCAATCCTCGGATAGGCAACTGGAATTACTCTTGTAAAATAATACTTTTTGTCATGTGGCAAAATGATTCCAGATCGTAAGTCTAACACACCATTTTCGACATTCAAGTAGTCTGGCTTGTTATTCAAAACATTCGCATTCCGTCGAACCTTTGGATTGGTTTCTGCAATCTTCATAACAGCTGTAATCTTTCTTTCTGTCATGCTAACATTGTAAAAGTTTCTTATTTTTATTTTGTCCGCTCTTTGTTCTTCGCCTAGTGTTAGCTCATAAGCACGTAACGCATACAAGCTTTCGATTATTCTTTGTTTGACTTTTGCACCAGATTCGTCCTCTTCCCAGTGTGTTTTATTCCAAAAGTACCATCCAATTTTTTTGACGTAAATAAAATCGTCGCCAAACATATCCAAGAACCTATCACAACTTCCAACTTCATTCAGTTCGTAAAGCTTATCTTCTTTCGGATTGCTGTTGTTTTGTGGTTTTTCCCAATAGTCATCTTGCAAAAAATCATGGATGGCATTCATTTCTTCTGTGTTTTCGTCTGCATAAAAACAAAGCTGTGCAATGTCACATCCCATTTCTAACCAGTCGAATATATCCTGTTTGGTTTCCAGTCCACCTGGAATAATTACTTTCGGAAGCTTTCCAAGGCTCTCCCAAATGTCTCTTGCATGTCGCTTTCCTGCTTCGTCGTTATCTGGTAAAATGATCAGTGTTGCGTTAGGTGCCAATTCCTTTATTTGGAAAGTGTACTCTTCCCTCCATTTTCCTGCACCGTGAATGTTTGTCACTACTGCATGATCACCTAACTGATAAGCGAAAGTCCCTGTGTTGTATTCATCCAAAACAAAACCATCAAATTCCTTTTGCAATCTGTCCGCACACTTTTCTCCTTCCACTATCCAGATGTATTTTGCTTTTGCTATCTTGTCCGAGTTGTATAGTACCTTTGGAATCTTAGCAAATGTTTGTTTCTGCTCCTCATAGTTTTCCGCTTTGGTTCTAACTATTTCCCAATTGCCTTCTGTGTTTTTGTAAGCAGGATTAAAAGATTTTTGTTTTTTCCCAGTTTCCTGATCCTTCCATTCGTATCGCTTAACACCATACGCAATGTTTCCATCTGAATACCTGTAAATGTAATCTGGTTCCGCTGTGTTAGTTTTTCGAATTTTCTTTTCTTCTGGAATTGCTTCTTTGACTTCTTCCTTGCTAACAATTCCCAGGTGCTTGTTTAAGTCGTGGTAGTTTCCCGTAAGGCTAGGAAGTCCACATTTGTTTTGATGAAAACATTTGTAAGTTCCAGATTCTTGTTTGTAGTAGAATTTGCAATCGTTTCCTTTTCGTTGTCCGCATGCACATTGTTTTTGTTTTCCGCCTGTGCTATTGTGTTCAAAGCCTAATCGTTGTTCTACAGTTCTTTTGACTGTGTCGTTGTAGGTGTCCAAGTCAAAGCTAAGTCTTTCTTTTTCCATGTGTCTTCCTCATTTCATTTTTGTCTTTTGTTGTTTTTTTATCATGGCAAGATTTACAAATTCCCTGGAGTTCGTCAAGGGAGCAAAATAAAAATTCAAAAAATTCATTCCAATCTTTCGAAAGTCCGATAGGTTTTATGTGATCTACTTGGATTTTGTCAGTAGGTTTTTTGCATAGCTCGCAAACATAAAGTCCCTTGGAGACAAAGCACCGTTTGGCGACTGCTCTTCTGATAGGTGATCTAAAAAAAATAAGGCGACTTGCAGAAATCACAAATCGCTTGTAGTCGTAAGGTTTTGTTTTTTTCAAATGTCTAGTTTTCGATCTACATAATCGACTAGGTGAATAAAACCGAATAGCAATAGACAGCACAATATCATAGAAAGCATGTTAGGTTCTCCTCTTGTCATTTTCTAATATCAAATCTTTTTGACGCATTGCCTTTGCAAAAGCTTCCTCAAAAGTTAAGTCTATCTTATCTGCAACTGCAACTATTCTCCCGACTAAAAATCTTTTTTTTGCCGTGTATTTCCAACCCCAGTAGTCCTGGGGATTGTTTATTGTTCCTGAAATCTTATTCATGTTATCTGATAACCGCCTTTTTTTCGATTGTTATGCTAAGTCCTGGGAAGTTTTTGATTCCATTGGACTTGACCCAAGATTTTAGAACTGCTTTTTTGACGTCTAACATTTGCAAAGAGTATCCATGGCTAACCAAAGCTTTCACAAAGGCATCCAAATTTGTTACATCTGCGCTAAGTTCCTGCCTCGAATGCACACCGTTTGTCGTGTCAACCGCTGACTCAATAGGTGCCTGCGTTATTGCAAAAACCGATTCTTTTTCTAATCGCAGGCTTTCTGCTAGCTCAAGATTACCTTTTTTTTCCTCTTTTTTGGCAAGGCTTTCAAGTCTTTTTCGTTCTATCTCTGCTTCTTTTTCTGCCTGGATTTTTGCTTGTCTTTCCAATTCCTGTTTTCGTTTTTCTTCTTCCTGGACAAAAGTTGTGATCAGGTTATTTTGTGTTTGAATTACTCCGTCTAACCTGTCTAACATTTCTTTCTCTTTTGCGACAATGGATTTCCAGGCATCGTGCGCCTGTTTTTTTGGATTGCTCCAATACTCGATTACATTGGTTCGCAAGTCTTTGAGTTTTTTGACTAAAAAAACTGCTCGTTCCAAATCTTCTTTATTGCCTACATAGACAAAAGCAATGTTTTCTGGTTTAATGTCTTCTATTGTTTCCATTTTTATCTCCTATTCGTTCTCTAACATTTGCATCGTCTCACAATCAATGTAGAATTTTTTTCTATTTTGATTTCCAAAACGATTCCAGACTGCTCGTTTTAGTGCTGCTTCCAGGCTCTGGTTTCTAATGTGGCAGAAATCCTCTTCATAAAAAAGCACCGAGTTTTTGATCCTGTTTTTTATTTCCGTAAGTTTCATCTTTTTTATCTCCTTTTTGGTTTCTAGCGACTCCTCTCGGAGTTTCGGGAAGGAACCACCTCCCCATCTTCAGGCTAGATTATTTTTTGCGTGTTCTCAGCTCCATGGCGCAGTAGTGGATCTCGTCCATGTAGTAACCGCATTTTGGATTTTCGGGATATGCTTTTATTGCAGCCTGGCAATCTTGTATTACATATCGCAATGAGTGTTCGCTCATTTTTTTGGTTTTTTTGATGTACTCCGAGTGGTTTATTTCCATGTTTTTTATCTCCTGTATTCATTAGACAACTTTTCCCTAAAAGTGTCAAACTTTTTTTTTATTTATTATTCTTTTTTTTTCACTTTTTTCCTAGGTTTCCCAAGGGATTTCCCCAGATTTTTCCCCAGATTTTTCCTAGTTTTCTAGGTTTTGTCTTATGTTGTAGGCTCCCAAAAGTGTCCGAAACATTCCAATTGCCAATGGATTGTAAATGTCCATTCTTTTGGCTTCGTCTCCTACAATCAATCTCCAAATCTTAGCTTTGTTATCTGTCAAGATTGCATAGCCAGCTAACTGCAATTCGTAATGAAGTCTGTTTCCTGCTATGTTTCTTTTCCAATCTAATATCGCCCATTCGTTTTTCTTTCGCATAACCAAGTCTGGTGTGCCACCAAAAAACAAACTATCGCTAAATAATGGTTCTTCGAAGCAAACAATTTCATAATCTCTCATTTGTCCAAAAAGGTATTGATCAATTTTTTTTGCGTAAGGCGACACAGCTTTCCCATGTTTGAGAAGCATTTCAATTTCGTAATGTCTTTTCGTTCCATCCAGTTTTGCTTGCTCCAAGACTTCCTTTGGAACAGTGTCATAAGCTTTGTTACTTCCTATGATTTTTGTTACGCTAGGAATAGGATTGCCATTGCATAAGTATTGATGGCTCAAGCTATCAAACACAAAAAATTTCCCGTCTGCTTTATTCATGCTTTGACTTTTTTATGTTCTTCTAATCCTAGTTTTACAATGATTTCAATATAGTGTGCGAGCTTCATTCCTTCTGGCAATGTGTTTTTAATCTCTTCGTAGATTGCCCGATCTTTAATAAATAAAGTCTGGTATCGTCTAACATATTTTTTTTCCATTTTGTTTAATCCTTTTGACAAGCCTATGTTTCAAGGCTTGCCATATTTTTTCTTCTACTTCAAAAGTTCCAATGCTTTTGTATAGTCTTCAGCACTGATTCTTTCCTTGTTTTCCTCAAACTCACTGCGTAAAGATTCGATTTCCGCTTCCTCAAATTCAGAACCTCTAATCACTTCAAGCTTTGCTTTCAGCTGTGCAATGATAGGCGAATCATTTATAGGTTTTTCAAACTCTTGTTCGTCATCACCTGCAATAATTTCTTTCCATTTGTCCGCTAATGGCAATCTGCTTAGGTGGTAACGAAGAGCAGTTTTCACATACATTTCATCGGGAGAAGTTTTCCAAGGCGAATAATCACTGCTTGATGATTTGCTTGATTTTTTCGCTCTTGCAATCTCTTCTTCCCAAAGCACTGTGTAGGTGATTGTTTTTGTATTCAATGCCCTAACTACACAAAAGGCACCTTGCAATGATCCTCTGTTAGTTCTGGCTTTTGAATACCTTGGTGCCTCACCTGCAGGCGCATCTTCAAATATGTCGTTTTCGTGGATTGCTCCGTATTGCAAAACTTCATATCCAGCTCGCCTAGCAAGTACTATGTAGCCCTTGTAACCAATGATAAGCTGCGCAATCTTTCCCGCTTTGCTGTCATACGGCAAGATGTACGCATTGCCTAAAGTCGGGTCTGGAGAAAGCCCTAGTGTCGCCACCGAAAGCACTGATTTTTTTACGCTTTCGGGTGTGCATCCAATAAGGTTTTCGCCAATCACTCTGGAAGCAATCGCCAAAAATTGGTTAGGATTGACTGGACTTCCTGCTAACAGAAGTTCAATCTTTTCTTTGTTACTCGTGAGAACTGTTGCCAGTTCGTTTGTTTTTGTTGTTGTTGTCATTTTTTTTCCTTTGAAATTCCATGTTTTTGTAGGAACATGGAAACCTTGCTTGTGTTATTTTTTTGGCATAACAGGTTTTTTCTTTGCTGCTGGTTTTCCCATTTTAGGCATATTGCTTGACTCCTTTGTTATTTATTTTTATTTTTTTAGACTTTTGTCAAGGAAAAACTTTGCATGTCTCCATCGTTCAATGTAGAAATGTTTTCAACTTTTCCTAAGACGGATTCATAAACCGATTCTTCTATTGTACTTTCGGCAAAGACAATTTTGCAAATGCTAGGTGACAAGCTTCCATCTCGATCTGTCCTGCCAAAAATTTGCAAAAGTTCTTGTGCTGACCATGTAGGACTAATAAGAGAAATTCTTTGTCTTCCTGCTATGTCGTGCAAATCAATGCTCGCTCCACCTGTTGCACTTGTTAGCACCAAACAATGGTTCTCATTCCTTTGGAATCTTTGGCGCATACCTTCTCTTTCTTCTGGAGTCCTATCTCCAAAAATAAAATCACATTGCAACTGTTCTGCTATTGCCTGCCCAGTTTCCCTGAAATTCACAAAACATATCACAGACAAACCTTCTTCCATGTATTCCCTAGCACTTGAAACAAACCAACCGACTTTGGCTAGTTCGCATTTTTGCCTGGCTCTCAAAGTCTCTACAAGTCCAGTGGCTTTGTCTTCCAACTTTTCGTAGTGTAAAATTTTGTCGTATAACTCAGAATAGGCTTTTTGAACTTCTTTCCCAAAGTCCACTAGGATCGGTTCAATGATAGCTTTCTTGAATTGCTCTGGCAAATCTGCTTTCCTGATTCTAGTGGCTCTACATTCCTCAACCAAAATCTTGTTAAGTTTTCGAAAACTGTCTGGACTGTAAGCATATTCGATGCCCCAAGTTCCCTGGACAATCGAGACACCAATCCTAGACAAAAAACCATTCCAAGATTGCCTATCCAATAAACCAGAACACCTAGCCACGGTTTCGAGCTGTTGTGGTTTGTCCGCTAACGTCGCAGACAAGAAAAGCATTTTGTACTTTTTTTGGTAGAATAGTAACGCAATTTCAGAATTGATCGTGTCAATGTTTTTGACTTTGTGCGCTTCGTCGTAAATCACCAAACAATCATGCAAAAAGATTTCCTCTTTATCCCTATCGACATATTTATTTTTTTTAGTTCTTAGATGCTCATAGTTGACTATCCCCAGGCATTCTGTCTCTGTCAGTTTTATTGCTCTTTTCCAACTTGGAATAGCAGGCACGGGACAAACAATAAAAACAGGCAGTCCTAAGTTTTTTGCGACACCTAACGCCACATATGTTTTCCCAGTTCCAGTGTCCGATTGATCTAATCCACCGCCATAGGTTCGCACTGCATAAACTAACCTTTGCACCGATGGCAGTTGGTATTCTCGAAGATTGCTTGTGTCTGTTAGCTCTGGGAGATTGCCCAAAAAAATTGGATCTGGCTCATCAATCCAGATGCGCTGTGTGCCAATCCAATCGTCGCCACGTTTGAAAACTCGGAAACCTGCCCTCAGCAATTCTGTCTTGCTATCTCTCCATCTATTCCAAAAAGCCCGATCTGGCTTAAATTCTATTATTTGTTCTGTTTGCATAAGCCTTTTATACTCTGCAAATAAATAGTGTCAATCTTTTTTTTTATTTTATCAAGCAATTAAACCAGAGAATTTTCCTACAAATTTTGCACCATTCCAAAGGATAAAAATTCCAATAAATCCCCAAAAAGCCCATAGCAAAAGTTCTTTCCAACCAGCATCCTTTTGGCTCTCTGCATATTTTTTCTGCAAGATGTCATAGTCTTTTTCCAATGTTTCATATTTTTTTGTTAGCTCATCATAGCCTTTTGATTGTGCTAAAATTTGCCGATCTAAATCTTCTAAGCTTGCTAGTAAAATTTTTCTGTGCGACTTTGTTAGGTTCCCATCGACACTTTCTTTTATTATTGTTTTTGCAATTTCTGTTGAAGGAGTTTGTCTCTCTACAACACTAGAACAGCTTGGCAATACCACCAAACAAAAAACAATAAATTGTTTGTTTATCAAATTGCATATCCTTGTTCTAAACACCAAGATTCCGCTTCTTGGATGCTACTAAAACCAGCTTTCAAAATACCTATTGTGTCATCTAATACAAGATAAGTTTTTTTCTGTGGTGGTTCCCAGTAGAAGTCTATCATTCCAATAATAGGCAAATGCACCGACAACTCTACACCAAACATGGGTTCTGGTTCAATAGTCATTATTCTATTTCACCTCACAAAAAAAATTAGATAAAAATTTTCCAAGTACACCTAATGCAAGAAAACTCAATGCCAAGATTTTGCTTTCTTCCACAATCGCATAACCTGTAACGGCTGAACTAACACCCATTAAACCATCACCAATTTTTCGGAATAATTGTGGAGTAGGTTCATAATATCCTTTGAAAGCAATCTTCCAATTAGGTTTTTCTTCTGGGAGTAAATCAATAAAATCTTTTGAAATTTCAAAACCTTTGTTTTCTTCTTTTCGTTTTTTCATGTTAGGCTTTTTTCTTTGCATAAATCATTCTCCCTGAAAAGTTTTTACTCAAAAATTTTTCCGTATAGACAACACCTTCGCCATCGTGTGTGGTGTATTCAGTTCTTGCATCACCAAATGGATCGTAGGTTATTATGCCTTCATTGCCAAAGTTTTTTTGTGCCACTACTACATGCCCACCTGGCAATCCACCTAAGTTAGTTGTGCCATAAATGATAGGATCATTACTCGCTAAACATGCCCTAAGAAAAGCTAAAGAAATTTTTTCATGGAAAATAACTTGATGACTTGGAAGCCTAAGTTCTATGGCTTTTTGGTGGACTTGCCAAAAGGCTCCAGTCCTTCCGCTTAACCTTGGAAAGTATTTTTCCGCAATCCCAGGTTTCCCAACGGTTGCCTCGGTGTCGTCTACATACTCATCGTAATAGGACGAAGATTTTGCCTCTGGTAAATAATGGGACAAAAACATAACAGCGGACGCATAAAAACACTGCCGATGTGGATGCAGTTTTTTGTCGTAGTTAGGCTTTGTTCGCTGGTTTATGTATATCATTTGAACAGCATGCCTTTCAATTTATCTAATGCTGATTTTTCTGGCAGTCTAACAATTGCTCCGCCTTTACCTGATTCATATTTTTTAAAATAGTTTTTATATTTATCTTCTCCAAATTGTTTTACTTGATAATCAGTGGGTTCAAATGCCCATTCTTCACCAGTAGGCTCTGCTTTTGGCAACTGAACCCATTTACCAAAAGGCTTTTCTTTTGTATTGTATCGACTAAATTCGCTTGCTGTTATGTGGTTTGGTTTTTTGAATTCGTCGCTCCAGTGTCCTCTTTCATCAGGTTGTAACCCTGCTTCGATAGCTCCTCTGTAATCATAATCTAACTGATCTTCTTTGACGTTTTTGTAAAGTTCTTCTAAAGCTTTTTTTCTTATTTCTGGAGTTGCCTTAGAATGTAAAATTTTGAAAATTTGTTCTGTATCCATTTTTTTATTTGTTTAGTTTTAGCAGTTGTTTAATGTCGTCTTTTATCTCTTTTAATTCCGCTTTAATTTCTACAATGACTTTTCTATCGCTTTCGTATTGTGTCTCTAGTTTTACCAATCTAACTTCATGCGTATAATAAGCCACTGTTAGACTAACTAAAAAACTTCCATAAGTGATGATGTCTTTTAAGTCTAAATTGAATTTCATAAACATTTGCTACTTTTTTTTCTTTACAAATTCTTTTCCAACTTTTGCTGGTATTCCAACTTTCTTCGCAAACTTTGGGTTATTCGCTACTGCTTGCATGAGTTTTTGTTGTGCTTTACTTTTTGCTGGCATGATGTTATTTCGCCTTCCTTTGTTCCATTGCTTTTTTACGTTGAACTTCACTTTGTTGAGTTGTCAAAAAATTATTCAATACATTTGATCCTGCTACAGTGGCTCCTATTTGTGTTGCTGGATTTATTGGCGTAATAGGTGCGCTAGGTGTTCGAAGACCAGCAGTTCTTTCCATAACATTTCTAGCCATTCTTCCACCTTTTTGTTCTAGTTGTCTTGAAAATGGTGTTCCTAATGCTGCGCCTAACGATCCGCCAATGCCTGCACCTATAGTTCCAAAAGGTGCGCCGAAAGTTGTTCCTAAAGCTGCTGTTGCCATAGTAACAGGAGTTCCAATGTTAGAACCTTGATTTCCTCTTGCTTCAATAGATTTTTTTAATTGTAAATCTTCCATTGTTTGCAAAATATTTGCTAAGGGATCATTTGCTCCACTTTCTTTTCTTGCTAATACTTGTAATCTTTTAATATCTTTTGCCACATCTGGATTGGCTGCTGCTGATTCACCTCTTTTGAGTAAATCATTTGTAAAAGTTTCTATTTGCTTGTAGTTCACTTTATTATTAACTGCAAATCTTTTTGTTAAATCTTCTGCTGCTTCTGTATTTTTTGCCACTCTAGCCATTGTTTTTGCATACTCAGGAGCTTGTGATTTTAATTCTTGATCGAAAGAATGCCTTAATTGTTTAATGCCTTTTGCTGCCATTGAATTTTGATAAGGATTTCCGTATCCACCTAATTTATCTACAATATCATCATCTAATCTTTGTAAAATGACTTTCATTTGAGTTCCAGGAATTTTACCGTTTAAGTCTAACATTCTTTCTCGATAACCTAACAAAATTTTTTCTGCTTCTTTGCCAGTCAAAGAAAGTGGATCTTTCCTAACTTCTTTTAATGCTTCATCTATTACATTGATTCCAAGTTTTCTTGATATTTTTGCATCATCTGGAATTTGCTGAATTGCTTGGGCAGAAAGTTTTTGTGCTTTTTGACCATAAGGATTAGCTTGCATAAACTTAAATAAAGTTGTGTTTAGTTCTGGTAAAATTTCTTTCTTTATATCACCACCAAATTTATTTTCTATTCTTTCAACTGCTTTTGGATTTTTTATTAAAGCATCTAAAAATTCTTCTGTCTTTCCAGTAAAACCAGTTGTCAATTTTCTAACCACATAATCAGCAGCAGGCTTTAATGCTTTAATAGTTTCTTGCGCTCCTCGCATAGCAACAGGAAATGCTGCACCGATTGCCGATCCGCCTGCAATGTCTTTTGCTAAGTCGCTTATATTTTCTGCTTCCGAATAACCTGCTCCACTTAGCCCGCCTAACAATGTACCTGTTTTGAATGTTTTTGCAAATGAAGCTGGCTTTACTTTTCCTCTTGTTAGTATTGCTGCCAAAATAGGTGCGCCAAATTCTCCTACATTATACGACACAGGATTTTCTTTACGTGCTAGTCTGTGAAGTTCTCGCTCTTCAGTTCTTAATTGTTCGTATGTTTTGTCGCTAAACGGTGTTTTTGCGCCTGCAATAGCTTCTTCAAGGGTTCCTAAACTTAATCCCTGCCCACCACCTCGCAAAGCAGATTCAAGCATGCCAGGTTTTCCACTTGGTGCTTGCATAGATTCAACAGACTCATAAGGCTCAGTTGTTTTTTGATTTAATGAAATAGGTTCAAATTTATCTAAATCAAGTTCTATTTTATCCAAATTATGGTACCTCCATAACAGGATTATTGTTTTTGTCTACATAATACATTTTTCCAGTTTTTTTGTCAGGTGCTGTTCCTACAATTCCAAATTTTATTGCGTTTGCATTTATATCATCTCTAATAGCATTTTTTAATTGATTAGTTCCTGCATCTACAACTTCATCTCTTGTATAATCAGCAGTTCCTAAAATTTCATTTGCAACTGTTATCATGCCAGCATCAAGTGCGCCAGTTTTTTCCATGTTCTTTAATGATAACAATAATTTACCTCGCATGGTTTGTGCTGCTCTTATTGTCTTTGCTCCTTCAACACGTGCTCCTCCTGTCATCGGTATTTTTTTGACTAAATTACTGTATTCATCCAATTGCTTCATAAATTTACTACTTTCTGCTGTACCTTCTTTGAAAGATTGTAAATTTTTTATTTCTTCTTTACTGCTTTTGGATTTTTCTAAAAGTTCTTGTGTTTTTAATGCTCTGTCTTTAGCATTTTGGTTTGCTTCAAATGCTTGTTTTGTTTTCAATAAATTCAAATCTGCTTTTTCTTTCGCTTTTTGATTTGCAGAATTTATTTCCAAATCTATAATTTTTTTGTCTTTCAATAATTGTTTTTGAAATTCTTGGCTTTTACCAATTTTTTCTTCTTCATATCTTTGTTTATTTTCTTCTAATGCTTGATTTCTTTCTAAGTCTAATTGATTTTTTACAAAGATATTTTCTCTCGTTGCATTTCTATCAGCTTCTTTTTGTTGTTGTTGAAACAACCTTTCAGCTTTTTTAATTTCCATCAAATTTTTTTGTGCATTTATTTTATCTTCTCTATCTAAATTTATTTCTCGCATTCTTGCAAATTGATTTGCTACTGCGCTAGGATCACGACCTGCATAGGCAGAACCTAACATTGCAAGACTTTGACCTATTAAAGAACCAACTTCATTGGTGTTATTAGTATTATCATCTTGTGTATTAGGTTCAACAAAAGGAGTAATTGCTATTTCATTTTTGGGTTTATTAAAAGAAAAATAATCTTCTAATCGACTATCATCTGGAATGTTAGGTGGTTGTGGTCTTAATGGTATACTTGGTATTGTTGGGAATGCTGGTTCGGATGGCATAGGAACCATATTTTCGTCTGTGGAATCTCCATAACTAGGAATTTGTTTTATCAAATCTTGTATAAAACTGGAACCTTGATTAAAATAATTTCTGAAAGGTGAGTTGTATTCCATATTTACACCTTTTCTCCTAATGTTGTAGGTGTTGTAGGTGTTGTTCCTGGTCTTCCCATTAGTCCTGCGCCTGCTATTGTCCCAGCTGCTTGCAATCCAGCACCAAACATCTGTGCTTGTGCGCCTGCCTGTGCTGCTCCTAATTGTGCTTGAGTTCCTGCCATTTGATTTGCCGTGTTCGCCAAACCGCTGACATATTGATTTTGCAATCCATATTGTGCCAATGGTCTATTGACTACATTTTGCATTTGCTGTTGGTTAGCCAAGTCTACGTTAGCTTGTGCAATCTGGTTCTGTGCTGCTATGTTTTGATTTGCAATCGCTTGCCTGTTTGCTAGGTTTTGCGCTTGTGCCACATTTCTATTCTGCACGTTGAATTGATTTATTGCTTCTTGCGCTCTTGCTTGATTCAATGCTCTTTCATATTCGACATTGGAAAGTTGTCCGCCTAAGTTCGACATTGCACCTAATGCCTGCAATCTTGCCTGTTGTGCCTGCGCAGCTTGTCTCATTGACATTTCACTTGCTGTTTGTGCTGCTTGCTGTTGTGCCAAAAGATTTTGTGCAAGTTCCGCTCCTGATCCTGCCATTCCTCTTTCTGCCATATTTTGTAGGATTGCTTCTCGTTGTCCTCGCTCTTGATTTGCAACTTGGTTTTGAATGTCTGTTAATACAGCACGATCAATGGCAGAAAGTCCAGTTTCGCTTAACTGTTGATATTCCATCAATGCGTCTTTTTGAGCTTGTGTATATTCTGGACTTGTTAATATGTTTCGGAGTTCTGTTGCACTCATGGTTTCAGGTGCAAGTTCGCCAACACTTGTTAGGAGTCTAGGATCGGAATATCTTTGCAAATTTACTTCACCAATAGCAGGTGGACGGTTTTGTGATTGCATTAAAAGATTCAATGCTTGAATTTTGTTTGCGTTAGCTTGTGATTGTGCCAAGGCTTGCGCTTGCATTTGTCCGCCTAGCACTCCGCCCAATAAACCACCACCTGCTAATGCTGCTATTGTTAATGGTTCCATATTACAGTTGTATTCCTCCGCCTAATAATGAGTTTAATGTCGACTCAGTTCCTGCTAGTTGCGACAATGCCCTAGCTCTTGCTATACGCTCATTCATTCCAAGGTTTTCTAAAACTTGCTGTCTATTCATAGCTTGCAGTTGATTTCTAAAATTTAATCCTCGCATATCAGCACTTTGGTTTAGTTCGTTTGTTAATTCATTTATACTATTTATTTTGGCTTGTTGTGCGTTTATATTGTTTTGAGTTCTAGTAACGCCACGAACAAGTTCCGCTCTACGAGATTCGTTAGGTTGATCTGGATTATCGGGAGAATAGTTTGCATAATAGTCTGCATCATATTCTGCATCATAGGCAGCTAACTCAGCTTGTAACCTTGCATTCTCTGCTTGGTTTTTTTGTAAATCAGCTTGTAAAGTTGGTATTTGTTTTGCACTTTCTGTAATAGCCCTACGCATCAATTCTGCTCTTGCAAAGGGATTTGGGCTTCCTTTTACATCGCTTAATGTATTGTTATTCATTCCCATCATACTTTTGTTTGGTAAAAATCCTGATTCTTGTCCGCCTAAGCTTAGTAAAGCATTGATTTGATTTGTATAGTCCCTATTAGATGCTTCAGCTTTTAATTGTGCAGCTACTTGTTCATCAACAAATTGTTTATTCATTCCACTTAAAAATTGTTGCTCTGGATTGAAAGCTTGTGTCAAAGTATTTTGAATGGCTTCCTTAGTTAATACGTTAGCTGGCAATCCTGCAATTTGTGTTTCCAAACCTGTTATGTCAGGTGCTTGTGTTCCTAAGATATTTTGTCTTGCTTCTTCTCCTGCTCTTAAAGCTTCCTGTCCTGATATCGTGCTTTGTGCCAAAAATCTGTCTAATCTATTTTCGCCTGCAGTCGCTTGTTCTGGGTTAACTCTTCTACTTCTCAAGTAGTCTTGCAATCCAGTTCCTATGTCAACGCCTAACCCTTGACCAATGTTTTGCTGTGTACTTAAAAGTCCTGATCTTGCGCCTTGTAAATTTTGCAAAAGGTTTGTAGGATTTGCAATGGCTTCTTGTCCAGTTGCCAAGGCTCTTACTCTTTGAATATCTGCGCTTGACAGTTGTGAAGGTGCAGTTTGCGCTCGTTGCAATGCCGATTGAACCGCTTGCCCTTGCTGTCCTACTCGTTGAACACCTGCTTGGGTTTGACCTAACACATTTTGGAAACCTGTTTGCGCTCCTGCTTGTGCTTGCCTTGCTTCTTCCGTTCTTTGTCTTATGATTTGAGCATTCGGATTGTCTTCGTTAGCTTTGATGTATTGTTGAAGAGGAGTAAATCCAGAACCTCTTCCGCTTTGTCCTGTTTGTTGTCTCTGAGCAATCCCAGTGATAGAACCACCTTGTCCACCACCTAGTGTTGGAGCCAATGAAGGATTGGCAGGCTGTCCCATGCCTTCCATGTTCATTTGTTCGTTGTTTCGTTCTCTTACTGTTAGTGCCATATAGTTTTCAAAATCCTATCATTGTTACATCATATTCTGTGCTATTCTCAAGTCCTGAAATGTATCGTATACTCAATGTTCCGTTATTGTTATCATACCACGAAGGAAAAACTGCGTCAAATTTTTTATTCGGTTCGCTTAGTTTTGTTATGCCACCAACTAGCAAAATCTCTGTTTTTTTGTTCAAGGTGTTTAGATATGTTATCTCATTAAATCCTTTTGCGCTCGTGTAATTCGATGGAGTCCTAAAATTCAAAACTTTGATCTGCGCTTTTACATTCTCTGGAATCGTTATGTTTTTGTTCAATGCAGAATAAATCTCTTCCATAAATTGATTCAGTGGACTTAAAACTCCATCTAACCAAGTGGGAATGTTTCCGCCTAAGTCCGATCTTTGAATCCGTTTTATTGTTGGAAGAACTGCCATATTTTATTTGAACCTTTCCGACATCTGATCAAACATAACTGACAAACCTTGTATGGCAAAATAGTTCTGTGCTTTTTTTGACCTAACACGAAACATCACCCAACTTGCTCTTCTTTTTTTCAATGGAATATAAGTTCTTATTGGATAGTTAAGACCTGCACTTGTTCCCCAAGGTAAAGAACCCCAAGGAAAACTTCCCCACAAGTCTGATCGTGTCGGACTGACTTCTGTAAATTCCACCGTTTCGTCAAAGTTAGATGAAAGACCGACTTCAATAGAACTAAAATTTGCAGTCCTAAAGAAAGTTGTAAATTCTCTCCAGTGTTTCAAAACACCTGGATTTTGTGCATCATTTTGTGACCATTCAAGCAAGCTTTCAATGGCTTGTGCTACTACCGCAGTACCTGCGACAAATGGACTGGCATCCTCGACTGTTATTGTATTTATAGCAACATTTGTAATGACAGAAAAATTGCTTCCTTGTCTAAGTACCATATTGATTTGAGCGTTAGCTGCACTAACAAGCAAAATGTTATTACCAGACTTGCTAACAATGGTTACAATAAATTGATCATCTACATAGTCTGCATTTGTTAAGGCTTTTCTTTCACGATAGATGAAACCATCGGAACCACCTAGGAAAAGTCTTGCATCAAAAACAATTCCGCAGGTTCTTGTTGTTAGGTATTTTGTCCAAGCTTGTGTAAAAAAGTTGTAAACATAAGCTTGAGTAGGTGCTGTGTCACTGTCTAAAGTTTTTGTATAAAGAATGTATTTCCTATCTACTTCGTAACTGATTCCAAAAGTCAAGGTTCCAAAATTTGTTTGTAATTCTAAAGGAAAAATTTGATCTTCTATTGGTCTTGATAAAACCTCTACACCGTTATCCGATATAGCACAGACTCCCTGATCCGTAAAACAATAAATTTGATTATTTATCTCAACCGCTGATTCTGTTGCCAAAAGCTTTACCGTGTTATCGAATAAACTAACACGAAGAGAAGTTGGGTCTTCTCCAATGATACGAAAGATTCCATCTAACTTCAGAACAAAAACAGAATCTCTTAATGGAATGATTCTCAAAATCGGGTTTAGTCTTGATCCACAATCTACATAGTTAAGCAATGGGACAGCTTCAGGCTGTTGCAATTTACTATAAAAAACACGATTTGGGTTTTCGTCGTTTGTTGTTAGGTTTACATCATTGGTTCCAGATACGGGAAGTACTGGATTAAATGCAGTTGGCTTAGAACTATTTATTTGAAATTGTGCTAAAGAATAAAGATTGGCTTGAATCCAAATTTTCCCAGGGAGTTCGTTGAATCCAGAAACATAATATGCGCTAACGTCCGCCTGCGCTAGGTTGATTATTTTTACTAAACTTCTTGCCGTGTCTGTTATGTTACTTGATGCTGTTCCAGCTGTAAATCTTTGAAATTCACGATTGACAACACTTTCCGCTGCTTTCGCTGTGTAAGTAAGTCCGTTAATTGTTATGGTATCGTTTAACGCTAAGCCTGCAGTCCCTGAAGTTGACAAAAGATTGATGTAAATGTTTTGTCGTGACTTTGTGTTTCCATAGAAAGTCATAGATTTGTAAGTGCATAAATCAATGCAAAACGGTGGTTCGTCGTTAGATTGCAAAATTCCTTGCTGTGTTGGATTAGTGTAAAGACTGGCGCCTTGCAAGTCATCTGGAACAATGTCTGTAAATGTAATGAGTCCAGCTGTTATCTCTCCAGAAGTTGGAAAAGCTTCATAAACTAATTGCAAATCGTCGCTAGGTTCGCCACTTGCAACATTGATACTGCGATATGCTTGGAAAAAATAAGATGTGGTTATGTTATCTGGAATGTATAGTGTAACATCTACCGCTTTGTCTGATCCTGCAATAGTGTTTGTAATAAGAACCCGTCCCGATGGTGCGCCTAATAGCAAGTTGTCGTTGGTGTCTTTGTATCCCCAAACAAAACGATAGGCGGATGTGCTGTTATGTGGCAAAAAGCCTGTTGTGGATGAGATAGTACAAAATCCGTCTAACGCCCTAGGCACACCTGCATTGAATGGAGTTGAGCTTGGACTTGTTAGCTTTTGAATGTTTGAATTTGTGTTGAAATAAAAATTCTTGTTAGCTTGTGTAGACTTTATTTTATTTCCTGTTGGTGGTGTGTAGGTTCCAGAAAAATCTGTAAAAGTTCCCGATCCATTATCTTTTGCTAGTTTGTTATTGTAGCTTACAAGCAAGGTCCCATTGAAATCATAAAGGGCATCTATTGCGCCCGTATAACTGCTAGGAAGTTGTCCATACTTTGCTTGCCCTCTTCTAGGTTCTGCCACTGATCCTTTGTCAATTTGGATGTTGTCCGCACGCAATAAAGCACCTTCTGGAATTTCAGAAAATTGGTTTGGGTTTGTAAAAAGTCCAGCTATTTTAAGGTTTAGACTTTGTGCCATATAAGCTAACGGGGCATATACCTTGACAATTTATTTGATGCAGTAATTTTCTTAGGTTGGTTGTCAATTCTAGGACTAAACAAATTTCTGTTATCCGATTCCATTTGTGAATAAGTCAAAAGAGCAGCTTGCATTCCTTGCATGTCTCCCATGTATTCCATAATACGACAAACTACTGCTTGGATAAGCAAAGGAATCAAATCTTGTGGAATCTGTGCGAAAGGTGCTTTATTTTCTAAAGCCACAAAGTCGCCTGTGCTAATGTCTGTTGTGTTAGGCAAATCTAAAGTGGAACCTAAAATTTGAGTAGGAGTTTCTGTTTTGTAAGAATCCCAAGGTTGGTTAGGTGAAAGAAAATCTACTGAAAGCCCTGCGCTAAAAACAGCAGGTACCACAGACAATGTAACACTAACACCCGGATTGATGCTAACTATAAAACTAGCATCGGCATTTTGCACAATTTCCGCTGGTCTGTGGTAGTAGTACATGCGAATAGTTCCTGAGCTTATTGCATTTGGAAAAATCTTTATTTTGTTTCCTTCCAAAAAATATCCGCCATAGTAATCGTCAATCTGTGAGACTGTTAGACGTGGAATCATTGTGTAAGCAATATTAGAGCTTTGATTGTTTTGCAAAAGCACTACTTGATTGATTTTGTTTCCAATGGCATGTGTAGGAATTGAATACTCTTTTGTAACCCCATCCGCTGTGAAATCATCATAGGTAAGATAGAAGTCTTCCCTAACAGAAAGAATGTAAGGAATGATTCTGTTCTGGAGTTCTTCGTTTAGCATAGCAATAAAGTCATTGTCTACAAAAAGACTTTGACTTGCAGGCGTTAACGCTCTTCGCTTGATCTGGTTAATCAGTCCAGTAGTGGTAAAGTCCAAAGGATTTTAATTTCCTTTTAATCTTTTCTTAAGTCTTGCTAGGTTAGAATAAGGATCAATAGACTCTTCTTCTTCTTCTTCTTCTTCTCCTTCTTCTTCTCCTTCTTCTTCCATTGGTTCTTTGTCAGATTCTAGCTTAACAATGGTAATGCCTTTTTTTTCAGGCTTCATTTCCATTTCTTCGCCTTCTTCTAGTTCAATGGGTTTTGGCATAAGTTTTTCAAGCTTCATGTCATCCATTTCACCGATGATGTCCATGATGGCTTTGAGTTTTGCTTTTTTCATTAGTCCTTCCATAATAGTTTTCCTTTATTTTTTCTTTGCAGTTTTTGCAGATTTTTTGAAATCCTTAGCAGATGGAGCCAATGGACTTTTTGCGGATCTCATGCGCTCGCCTGATCCTTCTTTGATGCGCTCTCGTTTGGCATGGATGTTACTGTATAGTCCTTTTTTATTCATAGGGAAACCTTTCTTTTATTTCTGCAATTTTGTTTTTCCAATCTTGTTCGGTGGCTTCGTTTCGTTGCCAAAGAAAAAAAATAGGATCAGATTCTGTTTTGTAGGCTTGCTCTCTGTTAGACTTTGCCAATTGGTTTTTATGTGTTTTTAATTTATCTTGGTTAATAGTAATCATTGCACTGCCCATCCTACATGCTGAGGGTATTTAGCATAAAACTCTTCTTTGGTTAATCCTTTGCCATCAGCATTGCTTTCATTGATTTCCATTTCCCAAGCTGAACGAGTTTCTCTTGGTGGCAAATCACTTGGAGAAATAATTTTGTAGAGGAGCCCTGCTGGAACGTCTTTTTGAGCTATTATGTTTATATCTACGTCAATTGCTGGACTTAGTATTTTCAATCCTTCGTTGTCGTTATATGCTATTCTCATCGAAACACCGCCACTCCGTTAAAATCGTTGTCAGCTGCCCCTAAACTATTTACTGCGTAAGTCTGAATTCTTATTCCGGAAGTAGTTATTGGAGTTGCTATATTTTTAATCATAACAGCCATATTGTTCGCTCCGGTTGTTGATAATCCCGTCGTAGCAGCATATCCATAATTAGCATCTGGCAGAGCAGTTGTGAAATTGACTGTGTAATCTCCCGTTCCGTTATCTGTTATACTAGATACATTTCCACTCGCTCGAATGTATCTAAATTGCGTTACGTTTCCACTAGTTGAACCACTAACAGAATCAGTGACGGTATAACTATTTGCATTAACTACAGTAACGATATAAATTCCATCGGTTCCAGTTCCTGTTGTAAAATCTAAATAAACACTTTGACCAGTTGTAAGACCATGAGAAGTAATACTCACAGTAATAGTTGTTCCAGTTCTTGAATAAGTTCCTGTTAAGTTAGAAGATGTTCCATCAAAGTTTACCCAAGCTCTGCATAAATAGCCATTGTCTAAAGTTGTATTGTAATCAGTTCCGAGAGTTGACTCATAAACTGCTTTAATTTGCCCTGTGGCTTCTATTCGGAATCTTGATGCTCCATTTGTTACAATATCCACCTGATCCGCTGCACTACGAAACAAACCCGTGTTAGTATCTCCACTGAAAGAAATCCCTGGAAGTAGTGCAGTTCCATCACTTGCCAATGCCTGACCTGTGAATGTGCTATCACCTGTTACGCCAAGAGTTCCGCTTAATGTGGTGTTACCTGTTACGCCAAGAGTTCCACCTACTGTTTCGTTTCCGCTTATTGCAACATTTCCTGTAACGTCTAACGCTTCACTAGGTGTCGTGTCATTGATTCCCACTCGATTGTTTGCAGGATCGACATACAAAACACCTGAATCTGCATTCAAAATACCTGTCACAACTATTGTGTCGGTTCCTGCATTTCCTAGTGTTGTATTGCCATTGACTGTTAGATCGCCTGTCATTGTAGAATTTCCTGCTACTGACAAATTGGCATCCAGTGTTGCGTTACCTGTTACATCCAAAGTTCCTGGGATGTCAACCGTTGTTCCAGTTGAAAGACCTAACTTTTGGAATGCGCCTGCTGTTTGGATTGCAAAGTTTGTTGCATCGTCTGCCCATCCTACATCATTTGTTTGTGGATAGCTTATCGAAACACCGTTGACGTCTACGTTTACTGCCACTATTATTGATCCTTTTATTTTTTAGGTTTTGGCTTAGTCTTTTTGTTATATGAAAACATTATTTATTCCTTTGTAAAAGCTTCCCTGGTTTTTTACGCCAAGGAAGCCTGTAATTTGTTAGGCTACATCAAAGCCTGTAAGTTTTGTGCATTTAGCAGGAGCCATACAAAGTAAAGCTTGATCTGCATAGGCACGAACTTCGTAACCTGCATTCGATGGAAGTTGCAAAAATATCTCTTCCGAATCCATTCCTGGAGTCTGGAAAGTTACATCTGTTGCGCCCACTCGAATGAACTGTTTCTTAGGCACGATGAAAATCTCACCTGCTTTAAGAATTGGATGTGGTTCAATCATAACAGCACCGTTAGATGCTTGGAATTTCAAACCATTAAATCCATTCACTCCTTCTTTGCCATTGTAACTTTGATCATACATTCTTAAAGCAGCTTGATCAGTCATCATAACATTGAAAGCAGCTGTTGGAACATAAGCGCAAACGTCTTCACGTAATCCTTGTGCAACGGCGTTTTCAATAGCACTAATAACTTTTGTAAAAGAAATCGCACCTGATGTTGTCACAGTGTTTCCTTTCCATAAGCTGTATACAGTGTTATCAATTCCAAACAAGTCTGAGCCTGAATAGGTGATGATTTGATCTATTCCAATAAAATCTTTAGCTTTTGAACCTTGGAAATAAACTCGTAGACCGCCATCAAAGTTAGCTTTTGTTCCTACTACAGTTGCGAATGCGCCAATTCCTGTTGCAGTTCCATCCACTTTGATTCGTAAAAACGAAGGATCAACAGAGGAAATTTCAAAAATCGCATCTGCACCTGACGAAATCAAGGTGGAGTCATCGTCTTGGTAGAAGTTAAGTGTAGCACCTACTTTTCCTGCCCAAAGTCCTGTTGCCCATTGGTTTCTGTCAATATAGTAAAGCCCGCTAGTTGATGCAGCTGCTGTTCTAACAAACGGTGCAAGTGTGCATGCTGCGCCTGCCGTTACTGTTCCAGATGCGGAAGCTGTGGCAGTGAAAGTGGTTGTACTTGTGACAGTAACTGCGCCCGTACTCAATGCAACTGAGTTTCCTGCGTCATCGGTAAAAAAGACAATGTTACCTGTTGTTAGACCATGCGCTCTTGAAGTTGTAACCGTAACAGTAGTGCTAGACCTTCCGTAAGTTGCAATACCAAATTGAGCTTGGCTAAACGATGCTGCTGCTGTTGATCCACTTGCATTTCCCAAGGAAGAATTTCCATAGAAGCAAGAAAGCTCTAGTCTGTTAGACATACTCTCTACCATGTTTTCGAACAAAGTAGAAGTTGCATCGGCAAACGCTTCTTTGCTGGAAGTTGCTGCTGCGGCTGCTTTGTAAGAGATTTGTGATCTCAAAACTTTTTCAGCACCACGAACTTTCGCATTCTTAGTTGCCATTGCATTTGCATCGTTTAACGCAAAAGCAGTTCCATCGCCGTCGTTGTAAGTGAAACCATTTTCTCCTTGTAATACGACTGGGACATTGTAAAAATCACCAAGTTTTTTCCTTCTTTCGTAAGGAACATCCTTAATGAACATTGCAGATTCTGGAATCAAATTGATTAAAGAATCTCCATAAATTTGTTTGTAAAACCCATTCAGGGTTGATACTGTGTTAGCTGTTGCCATAATATGATTCGATTTCCTTTATTTTATTTTAGGTTTTATATCGAATCGCTTTTTCTGGCTGACCCTTGATGTGCGTAAAAAATTCAAGTAAAGAGAAAGTTTGTGTGTCTTTTGGATCTTTTTCGACCCATACAAAAACACACTACTATTTTCTCAAAAATTGTCAAGCTTTTTTTAAGACCGTATCCTAGCAGCTAACTCCTGCCGCCATTCCTCTTTAGTCATTTTTTTGTTTGTTGGTGTTTTTGGTGTCGGTTTGCTTTGACCATTGCTTTGCAATTGCTTGACTCTTGCCAAGTCTTCTTTCCTGATTTCTTTCAATATGTCTTCGCCTAAAAAGCTAAGTCTGGATTGGTTGTCCATAGCTTTCAAAAGCTGACTGTGGTTTGCTTTTAAGTCTTCCTCAACTAACGGGATCACCTGTTTTGGATTGACCTGGATACCTTTGAGTTCCGCTTTGTAAAGATAGCCTGCAATCATTGACACGACTTCAGGCGTTTTTGGTAAGGTGCTTCCATCTAGTGCAAAAATGATTTCATTGCTTATAGATTGCTTGGTTTGTTCAACGGCAATTCTGGTTTGTTCTTCTTCCATTTTTGCCAAAGCTTCTTGGCGTTCTTTTTCCAAAGCTTCCTTCTCTCGCCTAAGCTGTCTCAGTTCCTTTTCGCTCTCTGGTAAAAGTTCTTCCTCGACTGCTTGTGTTAGATACTCCTCGGCAAGTTCCCTGGGATTATAGCCTGCTCTCTGCAATAACTCCCAAGGATTTTCTTGAATAAGTTGTGCAATCTCATTTACAATCCTTTGGTGTTTGCTTGCTTCGATGGATTTGTAGTCCGCAGTTTTTTGCGCTTTGTAGGCAGAGACTAAAGATTTGAATTCTTTGTCTGTTATGTCTTCATTTTCAGGCAGTCCCCAAAGCTGTTTCAACTGCCTTTCGTTAATCGACATCACCTGTCCGCCTACTTCAATTTTCGCTTCTTTCAATCCTAGCGGGTTAGGTTCTTGTCCTGGAATCACGATAGGTCTTGCACCACTATTACCATTTTTTGTAGGTGAAGCTGCTACTTCCTGCCCTGATTCGTTGGACTGTACTTCTACTTCTTCCGCTTGCTGATCGTTAGTTTCTGTTAGCTCTTGCATATTTCCTTTTTCCTTTATCAAATTGGAACAGCGGATGCACCGCTAGGCGTTTGGTATTGTTCGCCTGTCATCGGGTTAGTAGGTAGTCTAGGCAATGCGCCTTGAACTTGTTCTAATGGATTTATGCTAGCTTCCATTGCAGGAACCCCACTACCAACACCGCCACCACCACCACCGCCTGGAATTGGAGCAGGTGCAGGAGCTTGTAAGGTGGGAATGCCAAGGATTCCAAACAAATCTTGATCCGCCGTTTTCATCTGGTTTATGTGTGTTTGGATGTGACCTAACACAATCGAGACTAGCTCTTGGTTGTTACGTGCTTCTGGACTGTCTAGTAGTTGTTTGTGTTCTTGGATGTGCATTGGATGGTTGTCTGTTATTAGCACTGGTGGGTCTTGCCCATCTTGCAAAGCTTCATTCTCTTGTGCAATGAGCATGAGTTGCCTTTGGATCGGGTCCTGTATTGCATCAAGTCTCCCATTTTGTAAAACGGAAAAATACATATCTGGATTTTTTACAAAACCATATTGGAGTAAGGTGTCTGCTATTTGAATTTTCCCAGCTGTTGTTTTGGAGAGAGGATTTCCCATGTCTACTATGACTCTGTTGACTGCGTTCAAGTCGGTTCCAATAAATTCCTTCATGTAAGGCGTGTTCATCTTCCCTACAATAGTTGCCACTCTTGGGACAGTCGCATAACTCTTGAGCATGTTAATAATTGCCGTGCCTGAGTCTTCTAACAGTTGAACATATCTTTGTTGCGTTAGTTGCAGAAATTGGATTGCTTGACTCGCTACCAATGCCAAGGCAGCACCACTCTTGAGACTTGCTTCTGGATTTCCTCGCACCACTGAATTGATACCTGAGATTGATTCCATTTCATTGATCAGTTCTTTGTACCTATTGAAGACTTCAACGGGTGTCGCTGTTAGGTTCATTGGTTCAGGTTTTCCCAATTTGCTATCGTATTGCACTATATTAAGTCCGCCCGACAGTTCGTCTACATCCAGATTCGATCCTTTGGGAACCAAAACATTTTGCACACCAAACGCCTCTTGGTTGGTTTGGATGGTGCTTGCCAGTCCGTCCACTGCCCTTTGCAAAGGTAGCATGTCAAAGCTAACAGAATAACCAAAAGGACTTGCGTAAATGCTTCCTGGATGCAATGCGAAAATAGGAATAGTGGGATAGGGCAAGTCACTGTCAAAAAGAACCGTGCCGCCTTCGATGAATTCCGTATAACGTCCATTCGGAACAGCTTCTGTTCGTTCGTGATAGAACCTATAGACAGGTATCATGTCCGAGTCTGTTATGCGATAGAAGTCCAGGAAATCATTTTTGATGTTTCCGCTAACCATCTGGGAGTTTAAGATGTCGAGTTCGAATTCAGGATAACGTTTCGCCAATTCAAATTTATTTACAAATTCTCTAAGAATTAAATAGTTTCTGTCTTCAAATTTCCTTAGATATGGATGCCGTATAACATCAATGCCACTACACGAAGTAAACTTGATGTCGCCTTCTTTAATTGGTTTGTTGTTCTCGCCTACTCCGTATTCGTTCCCAAGAGCCACATCCCAGTTTAAAGCAATGTATCCTTCACCTGACCAAATTGCGAATTCTACTGCATCGGCGACATACCTTTCCAATCGTTTCTCTCGCATGTAATAGTCTAAAAGACCTTGCGCTAGTTTGGTTTGTGCCTGGCTAGAATAATCATTGTTTATCGCTCTTGCATCGAAGGTGGGACGTTGGCTTACTGTTATGCTAAGAATAGCTTGCAAAATTGATCTGAAGTGGTTTACAAAAAGATAGCTGTATTCTCCCACTTCGCCACCTCGCACTGTGTCGCCTAGGTGGTATCCTGCTCGGAAATATTGCCTGTAGCTTCTTCGCCATAAATCTAGCATGCCATTGATGCGGATGTATTGGTAGTAGTCATCGACTTTCTTTTGAAGTTCTTCGCCAACTTGATCTACTGGTAGGTTTGCAAAATAGTCTGCGTCTGGTGTTAGTTTTGTTTTAGTTAGCATATTTGTATTATGACCTCTTGAACATTCTTTTAAGATTTGCTTTTTCTTGGTTGGCTCTGTGGTAGTTTATGAAGTGAGTCTCTGGCAAAGCTGTGTTAGTCGCTGGTATCGGGTTCGTGTATTGATCCAAATTCCTTACCATGTAAATGAGAGCAGCTAATGCGTCAAAGTGTCCGTATAGGTCCGATATGTCGAATTGTGTTCTCTGTTTGTTCCAGATTGCAGTCGCCAAACATCCAATAAGTTCTTTGCATGTTTCCCTCACTCGAAGCCTTCCATTGCCTACAAAGACTCTAAGTTCGTTTACCATGGCAATCAAGGTATCTTTGTTAGTAGGCGCAAAACTAACACCGTGCATGAGTGTTAAGTCTTGCAATAAAATGACATTGTTGTTATCTGCTATTCGCCTAGGCTCTGCCATATTAGGAAACAACTGATTCTCTTTTTCGATTATTGTCAAGGCAATTAGTTCTGTTGTGGTATCCTGTCCTGTGAAGATGGATTCATCTAAAACCTGCAAGATGCTTTTTTTGAAATCATAATAGCCATAAAGAACCGCTGTTTTGTGTCTTCCGCCTATGTCCATTGCCACATAGTTTCCGTAAAACATGCGCCAGGCATCAAGTTCAATCTCTCCAATGTATTCCTGATTCCATTCTGGGACCACTACAATCATTTCATCTACGACAAATTCACATAAGTATTCTCGTTTCCAAGTGGTGCTTTCAATGCCGCCTGCTTCGTTGCAATAGATGTCTATGACTTCCGCATCTATGCTCGTATTATCGTAAACAGTGAAAAGAGAATAATAGTTGTTTGCTTGTGCTTCTCTGCAAAGCCTTTCAAAATAATGCGCTGGAGTTCTTGG
>Ga0172372_10001827_pt1 | contig 32695 bp, 35 predicted proteins | sample LakKiv5m_2_FD_114544 | JGI IMG/M metagenome (GOLD analysis project Ga0172372, IMG submission 114544) | Freshwater microbial communities from Kabuno Bay, South-Kivu, Congo - kab_092012_9.5m | ecosystem: Environmental > Aquatic > Freshwater > Lake | place: Democratic Republic of the Congo... | reverse complement strand
GTTTCTGTCATAAATCATAATCGAACTACAAGCACCATCTCCAAAAGTATATGAACCATATGTATTAAATCTACTAGTAGTCCACGAACTTAAATTAACATTTTTAAATTCAACCATATGCCAATTTCCGTTTCGAAAATTATCATAAATATTAGCATAATCCACAGTATCCATATAAAAATCTGGTGACCCACAATTACCATAATATTCTTTATTATCAACACGATATGCACCAACATAAAAACCACCGTCATTTCCATGCCAAAATAATGATTGGGTATCCGTAGATTTCATCCAATATACACATGTACTTGTTGTAGATGTTGATGTTGAACCATTATATGTTATACCCCCATCTGCCAACGTAAAAAAACCTCCGTTATTCCAAGTTATTCCTGTTGAACTTATTGAAAATGTTCTATTATTACCACTTAAATCAAACCACGATAACCCTGTGCCGGGATAACTTTTTTTATTGGCTGCATCCAAATACAGTTGTAAACCACTACGAACTATCTTAGGTGAATAGTTAAACGCCATTTTATATTGTTCTAATTATAAACTTACCGGTCCATGCACCTGTTGACGCGGAACTTGTCATAACCATGTTTGAACCAGATATTATTGCGTTGAACGCCACACCTGAAGTTGTTCCAAAATCGATAGTTGATACATCACTTATAACAGTTGCGGAACCACTCCACATTGCCATAAATTGTCCACCTCTACCATTTGAACCACTTCTAATCAGATAATCCACAAACATACCATCATATGAACTTGTGAGCATATTGTATATTGTAGTTGAACCCGCACCTAATGTTACTCTCTTTGTTGTATGAAGAACTGGTGCAACACTATCACCCAACAATACGGAATCATCGGAGAATACCTCCAATATTGGTAAACCAGATATGTCATTCACAGAGAATAATGAACCTGAAAGACTATCCGTGATTGAGAACAACTCACCTTGACTACCGAGTACACTAAACAATGGTAATGCCGAACCTGAACCAATAACTGTTAATGCTTGTGTTTCAGAACTTGAAATATAAACATTGGATGCAGATATCGTATTCCTAACTGACAATGCACCTGTTACGTTAACACTACCTGTCACAGGGTGAATATCGGTCAAAGCATTACCAATTCTTACGTTTGTACTTGTTACTTGAAATTCAATTGCTGAACCAAATATTGATGTTAATGAACCTGTTACTTCCAAACTTCCTGTAATTCGTGCAGAACCTGTAACCCTCAAGTTTGTCCCATCGAATGTTAAATTTGTTTCAGCATTTGCTGTATTTGATGTACCAAGTGATGTTAATATTCTATCATCAACAGCATTAGTAATGGTACTGAATCCAGTTCCACTTGTACCTGATGTACCACTACTTCCTGAAGTACCTGAAGTACCTGAACTTCCACTTGTTCCTGAAGTACCTGATGAACCTGATGCCCCACTAGTACCTGAAGAACCTGATGTACCACTTGTTCCTGAACTGCCTGATGTACCACTACTTCCTGATGTTCCACTTGTTCCTGAACTTCCTGAAGAACCTGATGTGCCACTTGACCCAGATGTACCTGATGTTCCTGAAGAACCAGATGTACCACTTGTTCCACTACTACCACTTGTTCCACTACTACCTGAAGACCCTGATGTTCCACTTGTACCAGACGAACCACTCGTTCCTGATGTACCCGAACTTCCTGATGTTCCACTACTGCCACTCGTTCCTGATGTACCCGAACTTCCTGATGTTCCACTTGTTCCTGAACTTCCTGAAGAACCCGATGTACCACTTGTACCAGACGAACCACTCGTTCCTGATGAACCTGAAGTCCCACTACTACCACTCGTTCCTGATGTACCCGAACTTCCTGATGTTCCACTTGTTCCTGAAGAACCTGATGTTCCACTTGTTCCTGAAGAACCACTTGTACCTGAAGTACCCGATGTACCACTACTACCAGAAGTACCACTTGTACCTGATGTACCAGATGTTCCACTACTACCAGAAGTACCACTTGTACCTGATGTACCAGATGTTCCACTACTACCCGAACTTCCACTAGTTCCTGATGTACCCGAAGAACCAGAAGTTCCAATACTACCAGAAGTACCAGAAGTTCCTGCTGCACTTACCCAAGATGTACCATTGTATCTATAGATATTTGTATCTGTTGTGTTATAGTACAACGCACCTGTTGCGTTTAATAATGGTGTTGTTGAAGAATTGGGTATTTGTAATGAACCTGTTATTGTTATGGAACCAGTAAATTGATGTGTGTCATCTAAAGAATCACCAAATTTTGTGCTACCACTACTAAAAGAAGTTGTAATTATTGAGACTGATGATGATACTATAAATTGTTGAGCAATTAAAGAACCTGTAACAATAAGATTTCCGTTAATTAATTGATTACCATCAACTGTTAATAATCCATTATTATAAACCAAATTAGATGATGCTGTTGCAGCATTTGTTGTTCCATCTGATAATAAAACTCTACCATTACCAGCATTATTGATTGTACTAAATCCTGTACCTGATGTTCCACTTGTTCCGGAACTACCTGATGTACCACTTGTACCTGAAGTTCCACTAGACCCCGATGTTCCTGATGTACCTGAAGTTCCCGATGTACCACTTGAACCTGATGTACCACTTGTTCCTGAACTTCCTGATGTTCCTGAAGTACCAGAAGAACCTGATGTGCCACTTGTACCTGATGTACCCATAGAACCTGAACTACCACTTGTACCTGAAGAACCTGAAGTACCTGATGTTCCACTAGACCCTGATGTACCACTTGTTCCGTCACTTCCTGAGGTTCCACTTGAACCTGATGTGCCACTTGTTCCTGAAGAACCAGATGTTCCACTTGTTCCTGAACTACCTGATGTACCAGATGTTCCGCTAGTCCCTGATGTTCCACTTGTTCCTGAACTACCTGATGTACCAGATGTTCCACTACTTCCAGATGTTCCAGAAGTACCTGATGTACCACTTGTTCCGTTACTTCCTGAAGTTCCACTTGTTCCTGAAGAACCACCTGTACCAGAACTACCACTTGTTCCTGATGTTCCACTACTACCAGAAGTACCTGAAGAACCACTAGTACCTGAAGTTCCAGAACTACCAGAAGTACCACTTGTACCTGATGTACCTGAACTTCCCGAATTACCTGTTCTTATAAATTCAATAACACATTCTTCAGAATTTGAAGGAATTGTACCACTAACATATTGAACATAAATTTCGTGCCACCCTAAATTTTGATTTATTGATGTTACTGAAAATATGGTAAATGTTGTATCTGAATTTACGTTACTTTTTATGATTAATGTTCCCTTGATAGATGAGTTTGAATCATCCCAAGTATCAATATAGTCAAATACATAACCATTGTCAGAAGTATAATCATCAATGAATACTGATGTTACACCTGATGCAATAGTGTTATTATATGCAAATTGTCCGAATGGCGGTTCGAATGTACCCGTCGATGTATTAAACGTGTACAGTAACCCCCCTTTATCCCCTTGTTCTCCGCTTGTTCCAGATGTACCTGATGTTCCACTCGTTCCTGAGGTTCCACTCGTTCCTGAGGTTCCTGATGTCCCTGAGGTTCCTGTAGAACCTGAAGTACCAGAAGTTCCTGATGAACCTGAAGTTCCTGATGTGCCAGATGTTCCACTACTCCCCGATGTACCACTACTCCCTGATGTACCACTTGTACCAGATGTTCCTGATGTTGCAGCGGTATATGAAGTTCCATTAATATTTAAACTTCCTGTAATATTTACAGAACCGGTGAAATTATGATTATCTTCTAAACTATCACCAAATTGTGTTGAACCACTACTGAATGAGGTTGTAATTATTGAAACAGATGATGAAACAATAAATTGTTGCGCGGTAAGTGAACCAGTTATAACTAAGTCACCTGCTATGTATTGATTTCCAAAAACTGATAAAGTATCACCTGTAAAAACTAAATTAGATGATGCTGTTGCAGCATTGGTTGTACCATCAGATAATAATACTCTTCCTTCTGATGGATTGAAAATTGTATCAAATCCTGTACCTGACGTACCCGATGTTCCCGAAGTACCTGATGTACCTGAAGAACCCCCACTACCTGACGTACCAGCACTACCTGACGTACCCGCACTTCCTGATGTCCCAGAAGTACCTGATGTTCCACTACTACCTGATGTCCCTGATGTACCTGAAACGCCATCGACACCACTTGTACCTGATGTTCCGCTTGTTCCTGATGAACCTGACAATCCTGATGTACCACAACTTCCTGAAGTTCCTGAAGTACCTGAAGTACCACTTGTACCAGAAGAACCTGAAGTACCTGAAGTCCCCGATGTTCCTGAGGTTCCTGAAGTTCCTGAAGTACCACTTGTACCAGAAGAACCTGATGTACCACTTGTGCCACTTGTACCACTTGTACCACTTGTACCACTTGTACCACTTGTACCAGAATCTCCTGTTCTATAAAAATCTATTACATAATTTTTTCCTATTGTTAACGCTGTACCAGAAATGTATGTAACATATACTTCAACCCACCCTAAGTTTTCTTGAACAATACCCGTATTATTGAAAATACAAACCGTAGAATCTGGGTTTTCATTACTTTTTATGATTATGGTTCCTTTGGGTGTTGTATTTGAATCATCCCATTGTATTAAATAATTTCTGACATCTGCACCATTATAAGTTAAATCATCAATATACAATGATGTTACACCTGAAATTGCTGTGTTATCAACCGCAAAATTTCCAAATCCTGGTTGGAATACACCTGTTTGACCAATAAATGAAAAAATTAAACCTCCCTTATCTCCTTGTACACCTGATGTACCAGCACTACCCGATGTTCCTGATGTTCCTGATGTTCCAGATGAACCACTTGTTCCTGATGAACCCGATGTTCCCGCAGTTCCTGAGCTACCATCACTACCTGAAGTACCTGAGGTACCCGCACTTCCTGATGTTCCACTTGTTCCTGAACTTCCCGATGTACCCGATGTTCCTGAAGTTCCAGATGAACCACTTGTTCCTGATGAACCCGATGTTCCTGATGAACCCGATGTTCCTGAACTACCGCTTGTTCCAGATGTACCCGAACTTCCTGAAGTACCTGCAGTTCCTGATGAACCTGCCGCTGCTAACCAAACTGCACCATCGTATCTATATATGTTTGTGTCTAAAGTGTTATAATATAATTGACCAGTATATGTACCAATAGGATTTGAGTCATATGCAGGTAAAGAAAAACTACCTGTTATATTAACTGAACCGGTAAAAACGTGAGTATCGTCTAAAGAATTACCGAATATATTTGAACCACTTGCAAAACTTGTTGTAATATATGCAACTGATGAACTTACAATAAATTGTTGCGCTATTATAGACCCATATGTTTGTATATCTCCAGTTGCTGTTATTGAACCTGAAATATATTGACTACCAGTATAATTATTGGAACCACTTAATTGTGCACTACCTGAAGTCAAATCTTCTTTAGATATAGTTTCCCATAACCTTAAACTCTCATCAAATATCGGGAGATGTCCTTCTTTCGGGGAATTTATATTTACTTCAACTTCTTTCCTACCTATTCTTTTATTCACTTTTTAATGGGTTAATTAATAGCATTTTCAAGCACAGATAATACTGTTTCCAATGTGCCAGTATTAGGTGTGTTAAAAATAAGTTTATCATTTTTTTCTAAAACTATTTTACCTGTAAATGGATTTAACGCTTCATTCGGTGGTATTGGTGCATTTTTAACCAATGTGTATGGATTGCCAAGTTCATCAATTTTTTCTATGAGAACTGTAACATATTGTGTTGTCCCAGTCATATTCGATATTTGACAAGAAAGAATGATACTCGATACATCTAAATTTTCTTGATAAATCGTATTATTTCCGCTATTTAATTTTTTACCAATTATTCTGAATTTATTTAGTGGTAGTGGATTTGCCATATAACTTTATTTTAATTGCTCTCTAATGCTAAATTTATGGGTGTTATGACTGAAGAAATTGCTTTATAAAATGTTCTTCCTTCAATTGTTCCCGTTTCTTGTCTGATAACAAAATCATTACCAGAATAAAAATCACCTGTTTCATCACCTGATGTATGGTAGACTCTACCGCCACCTTCCTGATATACCCTTAAATCAATATCTGTTACTCCGATACCACCTTGGTTGATAGGTAGTGCTAAAAAGTTAACACCAGAACCAGCATATGAGAAATCATGTGATGTTGATGTGATTAGTGAACCAAACTCTTGTAAATATGTTCCTTCATTATTAACTATTACACTTTGTAGTGTATCAATAGGAACATCAATCAGTTGTTCAATTTTTGATATTGTTGTTGCTGTCAAACCCGTGAAAACATTGTCTGGGTCATCAACAACATATTCCTTGATATATTCATATGATTTTATAAAATCACCCGCAAGTGAGCCACTTGCATTCGATATCAATGGAAATACTGCAATTGCCCCCTTTGTAAATCCGCTGACAGTAGGTACTGTGTACACACTACCAGATGATACATCTTGACCTTTGAATAAACCAGTTGTAAATTGTGTTATTCTACCTGCTTTTGGTGATAACAAGTCATCTGCAATTGCATCAATTAATAACTCAGAATCAGTAACTGTAGAATTATATATTGATGACCCTGTGTTATTGTATTCAACATTATAACTTCCTGATTGCTGTAATTTAGAAATCATGTAATTTCTGATGTTGTTTTTATTATTTTTAACAACCAATGAACCACTAACATCAATATTTGTGGTTACACCAGTTGTGCTTGGAACAACCAATATTCTATGTCCTTTGGACCTTAAACCATAATCACCAAATGTCGTATTAGAATTAAGTAATGATGCATGTCCACCATCTATGGCATATGTGCCGACTCTTGAGAAGTTTGTGAAAAAGGATACCATTTGTGCATAACCTCTACCTCTTACACAAAGACCGATACCATTGAAAGCAACCTGTGTATATGCATCAACAATCATTGATTTCAATGGACTATAACCATTCAAGACACTATCGTCAATAATCATACCTCCAGGACCATTACCAACAAGTTCATTGGGTGTTGCTCCCGTTGGATTAAGGGGAACGTAGAATTTATCTGCCGGTGTATGTAATGCCGTACAGTTTTGAATATAAGGTGATGTGACAATATATGCATTTGGTGCAAATGCAAAAAAGAAACCTTTTCTTGGGTCTTCTAAATCATCTATCTCACAACCCTCCAATCTTAGACCCCACGCATATGTACCATTGTTCATTAAAAACAAATTCTCACCCTTGGTTGCATCTGTTGGTCTAATAACAACAGTTCTTAAATCATCACCAAGTAAAGATGTATTTGCTGGTATGGTTATCGGACCCTCCTCAACATAATAACCAGTTTTTATTTGTATTGATATTCTTGTAGGTGTTGTTGTTCCTGTAATAGCAGGACTACGATTATAACTTGGTCTTGATGCTTTTAATGTTGTAGCCGCTTGTGCTGCTCTCTTAATTGTTCTAAACGCAGAATCTAATGACTTCCCATCATTAGTATCAGAACCTTCTTCTGAAACATAAAATATTGTTTCAATATCCCCAACCCCCAATATACCACCAGTAACACTTAAACTACCACTTATCGATAATGAACCAGTAACTTGTAAATCGTTGGTAGTAGCATAAAAAGAACCCGTTTGTTGCCAAATTGAACCTTCGCTAAAATAATTCTGTATAGGGGAACCAGATAAATAAATATTATCTGAATATATTGCATTAATTGAACCCGTTGGGTTACCAATATCGACAGTATAACCAGAAGGTATATTTATACTGTCAATTTGTGTCCAATTTATTTTTTGTAATGCCATCTATAATAAAAGTATTATACATAAATACTTTTATTATAATTTAATGACAAAAAAAGGGAACTTTTTCAGTCCCCCTTTTCTTTTATTTTTTAAAAATATTTTTTATTATTTCAACAATTTCATCTTCCTCATCATAATTGTATCCTGGTATATAAACATTACCCTCTGAAGTATTTGGTTCTTGAATGAATATTGTTGGTAACACCTCTTGTTTGGTTTGTTTTACGACCTTGTCCCAAATTTCAGGATTAACTTCTATATCAATATCTACAAAATCAATAGATAAATCTTTTAATTGATTTTTTAGATTGACACAATATGGACAACCAAATAATGTGAATATGATTAATTTTTTTTCCATCATTGATAAAACCCTATTTTTTGTGATTTTTCTTCAGATTTGTATATTTCTTCATAAATATTATAAATTTCAGCTAATATCATTTCCTGTTCGGAAATATAATTTTTATTGAGATGTTTTAATAATTTATTCGTATCATTTATATTTAATGGTAAAAATTTATGTTCCGCAATCAATCTACCTTTTCTGAGAAGTGCTTTATCAATTTTTCGTTTTTCCATGTTAAAGGTTGCAATTATTTGTATGTTCAAACAATCCCCTAATATACCATCTGTAATATTCAATATATTTGAAACACCAGCGATTGAACCTCCAAACTCTCTATCAGTAATTACTGATTCTGCATCTTCAATTATCAGAATTGAATTTTTGAAATCCATTAGGAAAGGTATGAAATTTGGTTCCGATAATGATTCCGCCATGGATGGTGGAATGTATAATATTTGTTTATCTTTTATGACACTTGTTAAATACTTGATATATGAACTTTTTCCTGTACCTGGTTCTCCATGTAATAAAATAATACCCTTACTTTTATTTTCATTTAATTTTTTCAAAATCAAATCATGTATTCGTGTAAATGATTTACCATAATTTAATTCTATATCAATTTCCCCCACATTTAAATCAAATTCTTGTGCGTCTAAATGACCACCAATAACCTTTACTAAGTTGATATTTGATTTTTTTATCTTTTTATGTAGATAATTTGATGTAAATAAAAATGGTACTTGTCTCATTAAATCCCCACTTCTAATATCATAACATATATCAACTAATAATGATTCATTTTTATTGTCAGTTTTTACAGTGATGAATATAATTTTTTTATCTTCATTTATATAAATATTTTTTATTATTTGTTCAGAACTTGTTCTTCTTGCTGTAGTAATAATTCTGGATAATAATTTATAGTTTTCACTTTCCAATTTATCCGACAAACAATTATCATAGAAAGAACCTGTGGTATATTTCGATGGTATTGTATCAAAATACATTACATAAAATTGTTCAATTGGAAAATCTTGACCATAAGTTGATTCGTAAAGAGGATAATTCTTTGGTATGTTCATATTAGTTTAGATATATTGTTGATAATTCTGAAAATGATTTTAATAATACATTTTGTTTTACCTCATCATCTAAATTTGTTTTGTTCACTTCATTTATAAAATTTTGTTTTAACTTTTCAAATTGCTCAACAGTTAATTTCGGGTCATTATTTTTTTTGTAATTATTGATTGATATCTCTATAAGTTTAATATAGAACAAATTTTCATTAATATCTATATTATAATATTTTTTTATCTCATTATTCTGATTAAAAAAATTTTTTACATTTTGAATATAAATCAAAATATCAGGATGTAATGTCATTGTTTTTTTTCAATTTGATTTATATTTAATGAAACCAAAGTTTTTCTACCAAATATTTTAACGTCCAAATCGACCTTATCTTCTAATACATTTTTTATTGCACCTTCAAATGTTTTGAAAGGACCATCGGTTATTATGACTTCTTCACCCAAGGTGTATTTAAGTTTTTTTGTCTCAACATAATCATCCAACATATCATCTTTGAGAATTCTTTCAACGTCTGAAGTAGATAATAAAATAGGTTTTTTATCTCCTAACATACCCATGATATTTGGTATTGATGAGAAATTTTTTAATTCATCCTCATTTAAAACACGTTTGGTTTCAAAATATAAATATCCATTATAAATTACTTTTTCTCTTAATACCTTTTTTGTCTTAACAACAATATATTCTTTTTCAGTTGGACAAATAAATCTATTAACATTTAGAATTCTACCTAAATTTATTTGTTGATTAAAATGCTCTTTTAGTTGTCTTTCTTTACCTGGTATAACTTTCAATACGTACCAAAACGATTTCATAATATTCAATTTTAAAAATCCTCAAATAATTTCAATTGTATGGGTTTATTTCTTTTTATTTTATAATTCATTATTAATAATTCTGTTCCAATATTTTGAGTTCCATCTTTTTTAGATGATGCTGCTTTTTTAAAATCTTTTTGTAACCATGAATATCTATATTTTGAAAACCATGATGATAGTTTATCAAAATAATAATACGACAATCCAAATTTACCTTTTATTTCTCTTAGACATTTATAAAGTCTTTCATGGTCATTTTGGTCAAAATCATGATTGGAATAATAGTTTTCAGTTTTCCAATATGGTGGGTCCATATAGAAGTATGTTTTTTCTGAATCATACTTTTTTACCACTTCTTCGAAATCCATATTTTCAACAAAAGTTATCTTGTCAAAATGTTTTCTATATTTTTTATGTTTCAATTTATCCATGAAGACTAAAACTTTGCATCTATATTTTCCTTTGTAATCCATGAATTGGGATGTCTCAGGTTTACTTCCTGAAAATATTTGACATAAAACATATACATATTTTGCTGCGATTTCATAATTTTCTTCATTTGGAATTACAAAATCAGATGCAAATATTTCCTTTTGAAATTTCTCGAACATTTCTTTGTATTCTTTCGGTGTATCATCAACACCCAATTGTTGACAAGGATATTTAGATAATTCTAACCATAATCTATCATAATTTTTTGCACATTTGAATAAATTTGAATTCAACTTATTATAATCATTGTATACAACGGTTTTCAATTTTTTGTATTTTTTTAAGTCCATATTGAAAAATACCCAAAACATTCCCGAAAACCCTTCGACATATGTTTCTATGTTATTAGGTATATATTCAACAATCCATTTACCTATTCTTGCCTTCCCTCCAATATAACTTATGGCCATGTTATTGTTTATTATTTATAAAAAATGACATTCACTCTCAAAAAATATAGAGAAAAAAATTGAAAAAGAGAAATTAAAAATATATATTTTAAGATACCTCTTTGTGGTATTTAAAATGTTTATTATATGAAAAATGGAAAATACTTTATAATTCTTTTTTGTAACAAAAAAAAGGTTAAGGTTATTTATAAATGCATGAAAAAAAATACCATTTATGAATATTGGAGAGAATATAAAACAGAAAAGAAACCACCTTACATTAAATTACAAGGTGGTAAACGTAAACGTGAGTTAGTTTACGAATTAGCATTGATTTTTCCACAGAACAGATGGAATAATTCCGTGTGGGTTAAAGATAGTATGGGTAGAAATATTGAAGCAAAAATCGAAAATAATAAATTTCGTATCAAAGAAATTATACCATATTGGGTTGAAGAACAGATTTATGATTTTGACACAAAAAAAAGAATAAGATATCATCAACTGATTGAAAAACTTTATAGAATAAGAGATATTGCACAATTATTTACATTAAATAATAAATTGTTTGTACAAGTAGAAAATGATATAAAATTATTTGGTAATAAAAATATTAATGATACAGAAAGATTATTTGAAATAATTAGGTCAGATTTGTTATCAAAGAAAAAGAGTAATTTTATATTTGTAAAAGATATAAATACAAATCAGAGAAGTCAGTTGTACAGATTATTAGAAAGTAAGGGATACGATAAAAAAGATTTGTTCAGACACTATTCTTACTAAAAATAATATCTACAAATCCAATAGTAATTTGGAATTTGTCGTCTGGTTTTTCAGTCTTAATCCCATATTTTTTTTGAACTTCGATAAATGTATTATCAAAATCCTGATGATTTTGTTCGATTATCAAAGTTGTGGATATACTTTTAGAATTCATTCTTTCCAACAAATCTGAAACTATTGCTAACTGATTAAGTAATTCACCCTTTTTGTCCATAACCAATTATTAATAATATTTTTTGAAAAAAACCAATTTTAGGTTTTTCAAACATTTTGTTTTTGTCTATTTGTCTTAACTCTTCTATTACTTTTTTCTTGTAATTCTCTATCTCTTTCAAATTCTTCTTTTTCTCCTTCTCCAATAAATTCATCTCTATTTGTAATTCCTTGTCCATCAGTCAATAATTTTAAATTCAAAGACCTTAGAATATCTAAATTTTCTTTTTCAAATAATTCTTGTAATTCTAATAATTTTTGTTGGAACAATAATTGTTTTTCTTCCTCTTCTTTATTTACTTTTATAATTTCATTTGCACATAGAAAAACTAGTGAATAACCATTTTCATCTGAGTTTGTTATTATAGATAATAATATGAATTTGTCATTTTTATCTTGAACTTTATATTTAATAGATTCAAAAGTCTGAATGATATCAATATATTTCCAAGTCAAAGGAATTTTAATATCAAGAGTAACATAAGACTCAATTTCTCTAAGTGAATAAAAGTATGGTCTTATGGATTTTATTGAATCGTACATTTTAAAATCTTAAATAAGTTATTATATATGCAATTGTAACAGTCAATAATGTTTGTTGTGGTATTGTCAATACTAATGGTTTCGGCATATCTTGAGAAAATCTTAATACTAAATCAATACCAAATTTAAAAACCACTAAAATTGAAATTATAAAAAAGAAAAATTTAATTTCATTCATTTTCTTTCGATTTTTCAAGAATTTCTTTTCTGTATTGTGGAATTAAATTTTTTAATTCTTGTGAAAATTTTCTTGCTCTAATTGCTGCACTACGATTTCCTTTGTTCATGACTTTTTCAGTATCTCTTGACATTTTTTCGAATAATTCTTTCATTTTTTGCAACGTTTCCATGTTATAAGTTTTGTAATAAAATATGATAAAATAATCATTTTTTCAAGCTTTCATTGAATATTTTATATAATTCAGTCAATACATCAATCTCAGAACGAGTTTTTGTATGGTTGAAATCAAATAAAATTTTAAAATATTGAAGTATTTTAACATTTTCATCAATTGATTTATTATGATAAAAAGCTTCTTTGAAAAAATTCCAAAAATACTCGTAATGATATCCATCGTATTTAAAATTTATTTTTTCTTTTTCGAAATTATTGATGACTTTTTTCCAACACCAATCAAAATGTTCTTTTTGATTTTCATCTGTTATTATTACATCATTACCTAAATAAGTTTTGTCAATCAACTCATATAATGACATAAGAAAATCATAATACAATGATAATTTTTCGTAACTTATGTTATATGCTTTGAACCAAATATCAATATGATTCTTATAATTATCACTAAATGTCAAAAAAGAATTGTCCCCCATATCAATAATATAATTGATATGGGGGACAAAAAAAAGTGTATACTTACTGTGTTTTTTTATTGTATGAAGCGATGTCTTTCATCCTATTCATTTCTTTTTTTAATTGTGAAGATTCTTTATTTTTAGATTCTTTTACAATTTTTACTTTTTCAGGTTCTTTCCATGCATGTCCCCAACTTACATTGGTATCTTTTTCTAATGTGTCTTTTTTCATCTGAGCCTTTTTCATGATGTTTTCACCAGTATCAGATTTCATAACATTGGGTGAATCTTGTGAATTACCCATAGTAGAATCACCTTTTAGAGCTTTTTTAATCCTTTCATTGAATGACTTAGATGGTTGAGTATCATACTTTAAATCTTCAAGACCACCACCTCGGTATGTAGACATAATCTTATCTTCTTCTGATGTATTCTGTCTTGCTACTTTCTCTCCTTTTCCTATTTGCTTTGGAAATGATGGATTATCATTGCCATCAAATTTTCTTGTCTTTTTCATTTTGGATTCCACATCTTTCATATGACTATTAGATTCTGCACCTGATTTTTTTCTATTTTTTTGCGTAATTGATAAACCGGGGACAGATTCAAGAACCATTTTTTTGACAAGATTAATCAATTCACTTTCTTTTAATACTAATTTTCTTTTCTTTGATTCATTCATATACGAACCTTCTTTCATACATTCAGAACACATGCCCTCCTCGTTTAACATTGACCCACACTCAGAACACATTCCCTTCCCTTCATACATATCACCATCCATACTCATCATTTCTTCCATAGAAAAATCGGGTTCCATTTCTGTCATTTCATCCAAATCTTCGATTCGACCACCATCAGTATACTTCCATCCCCATGGCATTCCATGAGAATTATCATCAACATCATCGGGATGTGGGTCGTATCTGTCATAATCCGCGAATTGGTCATCTAAATCTCGGGCAAGTTCAAAGTCATCCTCCCATGAATAATCATGAGATATTTTAGTTGATTTTTTTTTAGGATTATCCATTTCATCGTCTAAATTTAATTCATATAATTCTTCATCCATGTCGATTTCTTTCAAATCGTCAAACATAATATCGTCATCATCCTCCTCAGAATTGTAATCTAGAAAATCAGAACTTCTAATGTCATCATATTCATCTGGTTCATTATCCATAAATTCTGACTTTCTCATCGGTTTTTTTATGTATGATGGCTCATCAATATCATCAATATCATCAATATCATCATCTCCCAAATTAATATCATCATCATCGGTCATATCTTTATAATCATCAAAATTAAATAATTCATCATCGGAATTGTTCATATTTTGTTCGAACATATCTTCTTTTAATGTAATTTTCTTTTTCAAGTCATATAATTTGTGTTCGTTAAGGATAGATATTACATCATTCAAATTAACTTTACCTTTTTTGATTGTCTCAGTTAAATTAATTAATTTATTTGCAGCGGATTTACGAGTTTTTGATGCTAATATTGCTAACTTTTTTACGGATTCAGTTTTCATGTAATTTGAATCCTTAGACATTTCATTTTTCATATTACTTATTTCTTTTTGTTCTAATTTATCATTCATTTCATCCAATTCTTCCATCATATCATCATAAGAACCGAATTTATCAACTAATAATTTTTGTTTAGGATTTTTTTTCTCATGGTCAGATTTGAATTTATCTGCCTCTTCTTTTTTATCAAAACTCTCTAATGGAACACCATCTTCAGTTTTAACTAAATATTTTTCTGAAGATTCTTTAACAATTTCAGATTTAATTTTATCTGAAATAGATTCTTGAATTAATTTTTCAAAATCACGTATTTTCATATTATATAAATATTGTCTTTATTTCATTTATTATTATTTGTTCTAAATAATCTTTGGGTATTCCATATTTTTTTGACATATCATTGATTGATTCTTTCAAAACTTCGATTGCATTTATATCCCCCTGATTGCAGTATGGAAATTTTTTACATTTCTCTTTTATTTTTATGTAAATCCCTTTAGGTCCACCCCATTTTGGAAAATTCTTATCTTTGACCGCTCTACTTTTTTTTATACTTTCAGGTCCATCAATTTTCAATGGATTCTTACGACCTTTCGGTGTTGTACCAAGAAATGGAACATCGTAACTACCCATCTCAGTACCACCTAACGCCTCATCTAATTTTGCATTATGATATGTTCCAATATCTCTTCTTATTGGTTTATCACTCAAAAATGGTCCTTCAAATGAACCTGATGAACTCGCACCTGTCGCTTCTTTTGTTTCCTTTTTTTTACCTTGACAATGTGCTCTTTGACTGAAACCTTTAGGATTACTACAATCAATTGATTTTTTATATTTCTCTGACCATTTTTCGTCAACCTCAATTTTTTTTAATTTATCATAATATTTGGGGTCTTCATATAAGTGGTCCATTGCAATCTCTTTTGCTTTTTGTTTATCTGTGGTGTGCTCCATCTCGATTTTTACCCCTTTATTTAATTGGGATAAAATGTTGTCTATTGATATTTTATGTTTATTTGATAAATCACCAATTGTCTTATTATCCGATAAACCACCTTTCAATTTATTCATTATCTAACATTTTTTAGTGAAGATTCCCAAAATGATTTCCTTTGCCATAGAGTTTTAAATAATTCAACAACAACCTTTGTTGACAAATCAACTATTTTATCGTCTATATTTCTTGTTCCTAATTCTTTTTGAATTACTTTAATGACTATATTATGTGCTTGAGTAGTATCAAGAAATTCTTTAACTTCTCTTTTTACAATACTTTGAATTTCTTTCTTGTCTGTATCTGTAAGTGCCATCAGATATTATTCTGTAAATCATTAATTAATGGCTCCAAAGCCGTTTTAAATACTTTTTCAAAATTTTTCAATTTAGTGATAATAGTAACAAATTCATCTGTTATTTGTGACATATTTGTATTTATAAACAAACCATCATTTTCACCAACAATGATAGTAAAAACAATTTCTTCATCTTTTATATTACCATCTAATCTTATTTCGTCAGATTTAATTATGAAACCTGGTTCAAATTCAACTATTTGAGTTACTTGTTGTTTAAAATTATCAATAACTTGAGATAAAACATTTTTTTGTTCATCTGACAATTTTAAATCAGATTCATCTTGAGAAACAAATTTAACATCAACATTATTGATATTTGTAATATCACTTTTTATATCTGAATTTGGTACATTAACATCGTCTTCGAATAATCTTTTTTTATTATTAAAAGACCTAATTACATTCAATAATTTTTTTGTTTCGTCGTATTGGTTACCCATTTGTTTTTATTTAAATAAATCATCAAAATTGAATGATGGGTTTATATCTGTATAAATATTTGAAAAATTGGATTTACATGATACTCCTCTAAATTTTATAATATTTTCCAAATATCCATTAGATGGCACAACATTTCTTGGTATTTCATATTTGTCACACAAAATACCAATCAACTCTTTTAATGATTCAATTTGTAAAGATGGGTATATATCCCAATAAAATTTATTTCTCCAATTTTTTACATATGGTTTCCCTCTATAGGTGTCTCCTATCCAATTATTCATAACACCTGTAATGGTGTTTTTATTTAGCCAACCAAGATTTTCTAATGCTATTTTTATTATTTTTTTATCAAAATCATTATCATAAAATGTTTTAGAACTATAATCAGTATCAAATATACTATATACTTTACCTAACTTTGTTACAACGTAATGTGGTAAATCATCATAATTACCGTCATACCTATATTTTAATTTGCTGATGTAATCATCAAATCTTCTATGTGTATCAAATAAAAATATTTGAGACTTTTTTGTCTTTCGTTTATAAATGTTTAATTTTTTTTTATCTAAAAATTCTACGTCTTCTATTATTGACATTTCTAAGAAAAACTTTTTTAGGATTCAATTCTATATTTTTATCTGTTGTTTTAATATCATTAAAATTGACTGAATAAGGGATATCTTCTTGGAGGATTTCTTCTGATAATTCTTCTGTTATTTTTTTTTTTCATCTTCACTTACTATTATTTCATCTTGTTGGTGTGTAATCGGTTCTTCATTTTCAGTATTTTCAGATTGTGTGTCTACCGCAATAGTTGTTAAACTTTCTTGTTCAACTATTGGTTTTACATCATTATATTTATAGTTTTCATTTTCCCCTACAATTTCTTCTATGTCAAAATCATAATCTTGTTCATTTATATTTTCTTCTAATATTTCATCTTTTTTTTCGATACTTTCATTAGTATCAACTGATTTATTTTTTGGTTTAAATAAAAAATTTTCTAAATTATTCAAATCATCTTCAGTTAATCTTACTTTTGAAACTTCTCCAATAATATCACTTGCAGTAACTATGTTAGGAACAATTCCATTTTGTTGTAATTCATCTATTTGTTTTTCAATATTTTTTTCTGATTTTACATTTTCTTCATTAATAATATTATGTTTTTTTAATCTAGCATCCTCAGAAAACTTGACTAACATATGTAAAAATGATAAAGATATTAGAGGTAGTAACCCACCTGAAAAAACAGATAAAAACCTTCTGTGTGCAACCATATCACCAGCTTCTACTCCGAATGTTAACAATAATGGAGTAACTAAATCAACCCAATCTTTAAAAACTTTACTGTTGGTATCTATGTATTGATAAGAGAAAAATATATTACCAATAAATTGTATAAGAGTAACAATAATGAAAGGAAAATAAACATTTCTCCCCATAGTTGCAGAAATAGCTGCTAGTGCTGATAATGCAGCTATTTCAATACCTAATGATAGGTACATTGCCCATGATAAAGGATTAGAAATACCATACCAAACTGTTACATGGGATATAGATACTATTGCAACAATAATAATTGGTATTAAAAATGCAAGAATTATTAATATTTTATAGTTTTTATTTAACCAATTTTTCATTGTTTTAATTTATCTTCTAATTGCTTTATTTCAATATCAATTTGATTTTGTCTTTGAACATCTAGCATTTTTCTATCTGTTGCTTGAATCATTCTTTTTTCTGCTTTCAGACCTTCAATCTGAAGTTTGACATCGAGTTCTTTTTTGTTATATGTTGAATCAACAATGTATTGTTGTTGTTTTTGTATTTTAGAAACGTCATTACTTACTGAACATGTTTTCAACCATAGTAATATAACAAAACCGAGAACAATAGCACTAAAATTCTTTTCAATACTTTCTTTCATAATATATATATTTATAAATATTTAAGAAGTGTAAAACTTTCATTTCTTAGTTTTTTGATGGCTCGGTCTTTTATTTGTCTGATACGTTCTTTCGTACAACCAAACTCTTCTCCTAAATCTTCTAAATTACACTCAATATTAGTAAGACCATAATACTTTTCAATTATTGTTTTTTCTCTTTCATCTAATATACTCAACATAAGTGCCACTTTCTTTTTTATTTCATCCGAATTATTTAATGCATTTTCAGGGTTATCTGCATTTAAATTAGGAATGATATCAATTAGTTGGTCACCATCTTCATTTATACTGTCAGATAAACCTACACAATAAGGTAAGTTTGTTATATTTTGTGTGTCTGAAAAGTTCATTAAATGATTGTCTTCACCAATTGAGTCGTCTTTTTTTTGTTTCTGAGTTTCTAATACAATATTTGATGGTAATCTTATTGTACGCGCATTTTCATTTAAACTTGCAAATATACTTTGTTTAACCCACCATACAGCATAAGATATGAATTTGACTCCATTATTTGGATTAAATCTTTCGGCGGCTTTTATTAATCCAAAATTACCCTCAGATATCAAATCCATGATATCCATGCCTTGATTTTGATATGATTTAGCAACAGATATAACAAATCGTAAATTACCTTTTACTAATTCATCATATAATTTCTTTTTTTCAATTTTTGTAATTATAGGATTATTTAATAGAATAAAAATTTCTTCTTGCCTTTCATGTGTTATGACAGGAATTTTTCTAATATCCTTGATGTATTGCTGCACTTCTTCAGTAGCATTAAGAATTGACTTCTTCATGTTATTCATGGATAATAAATTTTTTTAAAATTGTAAATTGTCTAAAAAATTTTTTTCATCGTCTGAAATACCATTCAGACCATATTTAGAGATTTTATCCAAAATATCATCTATATTGTAATTTTTTTTTACATTTTTCTGATTTTTAGATTTAAAAATTTTTTCTTCAAACTTGTCAGGAAATTTATAAGTTTTCATATCCTCAAGTTTAAACATAAAATAATATTCAACTTGATATATATTGAGTAAATTGCTTATTTCTTTATTTAATTCATCCTTTTCTATTTCAGAGGTAAAAAATATAATTATGTTTTTTACGTTTTGTATTATGTAGTTAATATCAGATATTGTCGTGGATTGAGATACTATCTCATTGCAAAAGAATTCTATTGATTCCAAATCATCAAAATCTCCATAAATGAATATGATATGTGTACTCAATTGATTTACTTGTTTAATTTAAAATAAACCCCACCACCAAAATATGGGACTACACTTCCATTTATATATGATAAACCTGTGGTAATTTGATATAAATTTTTATCTTTTTTTGATTGTAATAAAATTGAACTTCCAACTGAATTTAATAAAGTTGTTTTATTTATTGTCGCGTCAATACCTAAAAAATATTCATTTTTTTCGGGTTCTTTAACAACTGATGTTTCTGTTATTTTAATCTCTTTGAATTGTATAGTATAACTTCTATTTTGCAAATGATTTTGACTGATTGTATCAATCAGAAACACAAATCCAACACTGTCAGGTAAGGAGATTGTATCTTTAAAAACTACTTTAGCAAAAAAAATCAGCTAAGATTCCTGGTGTATCTACATTTTTATATTTATACTGCGTGTCGATGAATATTTTTTCATGGTAAATGTCATCTCCTTTTTTTGAATAAACTTTAGATTTTATTGTTGTAAAGGTGTCTACTTTATATTTTAGAAGAGTATATTTTTTATTATCAATTGTTATATCACTACCTTTTTTATTCGATGAAACACAGTTTGACAAATACAACAATAACAATAAAATTATTATAATTAGTACTTTGTAATCAAATATTTTTGATAACATTCTTTTTTCATATAAATATATATCAATTTATAACTTCATCAATTATACCATAATGAACCGCTTCTTCTGCTGACATCCAAAAATCTCTACTTGCATCTATTTTTACTTGTTCTGATGATTTATCACAATATTTACCCAATAATTCAAAAAGTCTATCATTTTTCTTTTTCCACCAATTCATAGTTATTTCAGCATCCTGAATGTTTCCATATGCGTGTCCTGATGATTGATGTAACATAATCTCAGAATCCTCTAAAGACCCCCTTTTTCCCTTTGTTCCAGCTCCTAATAGGATTGACCCCATTGAAGCAGCATAACCCGTACAAATGGTTCTAATGTCCGATTTGATGTAGTCCATGACATTGACCATTGATAATCCTGACTTAACCGAACCTCCCGGACTATCAATGTGCATGGTAATGTCATTATTATCTAAACTATCTAAAAACATAAGTTGTGCCTGTACTATAGTCGACATGTTATCATCAACAGGACCCGCAACCCATATGATTCTTTCCATCATCAATCGTGAAAAAACATCGATTTGAGTAACATTCATTTGTCTCTCTTCCAAGACAAATGGAGTCATATTATCCTCAATTCTTGAATTATAATGATACATCTGTAATGATGTTATTTTTCTATCCTTAGAGAATAGATTAAAATCCTTCATTATCTTATCCATATTTGAAAAGTATTTAAATAAAGATAAACAAAAATAAGTAACAGAAAAAATAAATACAAATCAATTTATCAACAGGTTGTCTATAGATGTTATTCCTTTAATTTATATTCAATATTCGAGACGTTATTTTCTTTTTTAATAATCAAAATATTGTCCGACCAATTTCTGATAAGTTCATTGTGTGAAATCAATATGATATGTTCAAAGTAATTTTTGATTTTCAAAAAGAAAGACCCAACCATTTCTAAGTTTTCATTCGCAATCTTACCAAACACCTCATCCATTACAACTATATTCGGTTTTGGTAATGTAGATATTTTTGTAAGTACACATCTTAAAGATAACGATGAAATGGTTTTTTCGTATCCAGAACCTGTAGATAAATTTTTCACCATTCTCGTTTCTTTGTCTATCATCAAAAAATCAATTTCATTCTTATCATTAATATTTAATTCTAATGTGAAAAAACAACTATCATTCAATAATCTTTGTAGTTCCAAATTCAAAAGTGGTATCATGTTTTTCATGATGACTTTCGACACACCATTTTTACCAAAAATCATAAAGTAACCCTTGAATGCATTTATGAAATCCTGTTCAGACTTGATTGTATTTATAAGTTGTTTATTGGTTTCTATTTTTTGTTGCCTATGTACATTGTCATTCAAATTTTTTTCGATGACATTTGATTTAATTATCACATCATTATTGTATGATTGGATTTTTGATTTTAATGACAAAATTTGTTCATCAATTTTTTTATTGTCCTCCAGCCATTTTTTATTGTTGGTATAATCCTTTAATAATTTTTCTTTATTAGATTTTTCAATATTTTTTTGTTCTAATTCTATTTCATGTTTTGCAACAATCAATTTATTCTTTTCATACATTTCATATTTAGACTTCAACAATTTTAATTTTTCCACCTCATTATACAATGATGATAATTGATTTTCATAATCATGGGATTCTAATTTAATTTGTTCTTCTTTTAATTTTTTGATTTCACCACTATGGTCGACATCATCTAACTTTCTTTTACACGTTGGACAATATTCACCAAATTCTAATTGTAAAATTGTATTTTTAATTTTATCAATTTCTTTAATATTTGATTGTTTATCAATCAATATTTTATTTATATTGTTTTGTAATTTATTATGTTCATCTTCAGAATAATAATCTTCTGGTTCGTCTACTGATATTGTTGATATTACATTTGAAATGCTTCGTATTTTGATTTTAATATCAGAAATTTCTTTTTCAATATTTGTGGGATTAATTTTAATCAATTCTTCATCAAGATTATTATTTCTTGATAAGTATAATTGGTCTTTTTTCTTTTCAAGTTTTGTTGTTTCTGATGTTATATTATCTACTTGTTTATTTAATTCAATAATTTCATTTTGTGTCTCAACTATTTTTTGTGATAACATTTCATTTTCAATTTCTATCGAAACAATATCATTAGTATTCGAAATCAATTTTTTCGACCATTCAGAATACATTTTTTTCGCAATTTCTTCCTTAGTTTTAAAAATATCTAATCCTAAAAACTTAGATAATAATTGTCCTCTAGCTGTTGGTTTGGATTCAATTAAATCTTCTAAATTATTACCTGTTGTTAAAATTGTCGATAAAAAATCTTCTTCTGAACCAATACTATTTATTATAAATTTTTCAGTTTCTTTTCTTTGTTCTCCTTTTAAATTTTCAAATGTACCATCTGATTTTACTTTCATAAAATCAAGCACATTTGTAATATTATATTCATTATTCTTTGTTTTTTTTCTTATTATTTTTCTTTCAATAACATAATCCTCATTATCGATACTAATATAACCTTTTACCAATACTTCATCATCATCTCTATATATGTTAAAAATTTCACTATTGGTTTTTGTTTTTGTTGTAGAACCGAAAAATAAAAACATAAGCAAATCGCAAGTACATGAAGTTTTTCCTGCGAAATTGCTGGGATTAGATTCTACAACAGTAATACCATTTAAATCATTGAAATTTATAAAATTATTATCACCGAATGATAAAAAATTTGAAAATTCAATTTTTTTTATACTCCAATTATTATAACTTATTGATGATGGGTGTTCTAAACTCAATACGTCATTAACTTTTTTATCCAATCTGTCTATTAATTCCCACTTAATATCAATTTTATTTTCTTTGATGAAATCTTTCATCAAAGTTTTTTGATAATTAGTATCAGCAATTTTATTAAATGTTTCTAATGATTTTAAACTTATATCATTTTTATTGATTACTCCCTCTGGTTCAATTTTTACTGATAATGCATTATACTTTTTTTGAAAATAAACTTTTATCCTTTTTAATTTTTCTTTTGTAAAATTTTCAGGATAATCTCTCCAAGTGACTTTGATATATGGTTTGTTATTATTCATCCAACAGATATTTGTCTTCAATCAAATTGTATGTTTTAACATCTTCTTTTTTGAATGACATGAATTTTTCTGCAACATTACTATTTCGTGGTATAAATTCTGTAATAATCTTTTTATTCTCGTTAAGGATTGTATCGGGATAAATTAAAATAAATTGTGTAAAATCAATATTTGTTCTGACAAATATATTCTTATCATAAAATTCATTTACATATAATTTATTATAATAATAATATTCTTTTTTCCAATATTTTTCTTTCCTAAGTGGTATGTTGATTGTAGGATATCCAGTATTTGATACTAATGCATATTTTTTATTCTTCCAAAAATCTCCAACCCATTTACCATGTTCAACTTCAACACCGAAATAATGAGATGTGTATCCCGTCAAATCGATAATTTTACTATCAGGATTTGTTTGTTCTAAAACAATATTGAATTTTTTAGAGAAAAAATTTATGACTTGACTTCTGACTATTGAATCATCATAATTTATTTTTTCCGACATTTAATTTTTATTTATCCTATTCTCTTCAAAAAATTCAATTATTGCATTTAATGCCCATACACTACCTGCAGTGTACATACCATCAAAAAAAACATTCAGAAAATTAGAAGTATTGAAAAAAATGGAAGTCACACTACCTATTACAACAGACATAAAAAAACCAACCCATGTACTTGTGCATAAAACACAACTTATCATACTACCAAAAAAATTAGATTTTTGTTTAATCCAATCTCTTGTAGATTCAAAAATTGAACCCCAAACTAAAATTGACGTAATTCCATATGCAATGAATGTCCAAACTAAAAATATAATCATACAAAAAATATAAGGAAAAATTTTTATTCGTCATATAGACTTGTTGCCTTTTTTTCTAATTTATTTTCTTGTTTAATTTCTTCTATTTTGGAACTCATTTCAATTTTAGGAACTCTATCATATTTTATTGTAGTAAATCCAATATCAAATACTTTTTTAGCATATCTTTCAATATCATCAATATTATTCAATTTACAAAATTGTAAAAATTCATTATCCAAGATTAAGTAGTTCTTCTTTTCCATCATTTATATCATTAATATCATTAATCAAAAAATGCATGAATGGGGATTCATTGATTATATTATGAAAAGAATATTCATTTTTTTCAACATTGTATAGTCCATACCCATGGTATGTTATATTTTCACCAAAATCTTGTTGCACATATGAACCAATCATAATTGCATCTCCACCATCAGGTAATATAAATTTCTGTCTCAAATGTATATCACCACATAACAATAGGTCCAATCCAATAAAATTTAACTTATCGTACCCATCATCGAAATGATAACCGACATCAGTTGACATACCTTGAATTGGCCCATGAAATAAACCAACATATAATTTGTCTTTAATTTTTTTATAATCAGGTTTTTTATTATTTTGATATAATGAATATACAACCCAATTTATATTTTCATCTTCATATATACCATAGTCTTTATAATATTTTACATGGTTGTTATTTAGTAATTCAACTATCGGGGTTATACTGTCAATTCTTTCGATATTGTTTTCCAAAAAATCATGGTTTCCGGGTATTATAATAACTTTTCCATAATGTGATAAATCATTAATGAATTTACTACCAAGAATTAGTTGTTCATTAGTAATGTTAATTTTTTGATGAAACAAATCACCCACAATAACAATTCTAGTTTCATCATGATTGAAATTATATTTTTCAATTTCCTGATATAATTTATCAAACTGATTTTGATACATATCATGATATTGATTGTTTCTGATATGTATATCTGCAATGTGTATTATTTGTTTAATCATTTTTTAAAATTTTTGACAAATCCATGTTTAATATAATGTTGTGAATTTTACTTGGTACTTTATACTCAACAAATGTTTCATCTTCTTTTAATAAAACCACAACTGAGCCATAGAATTTAATATGTTTATACTTTGTATCTTTTAACATACTCAAAAGTAATCTCCCATATAAAGGAAGTTGTAAATAATAATGACCTAATGCGTTGTCATGATATTCATTAAATGGTGAATATAATCTATCCGTGTAATTATGTACTTCAAAATTTTTTGGCTTGTTACTTTTATAATCTGTTATTACAAAACCAAATTCATCATCTGTTTTATGTTTGAATAACCATACTTTATCGGGTTGACCACAATATCTCTCATGTGGGTTACCTAATACAATTTCAGTGTCTAATAATATTCCTCCTCTTTTTTGTATCAGGTCAAGAAATTTCTTCCCTGCAATAATCATTCTATCGCTTATATTTTTTTGTTGTTCATTAATTTCAAAAATTGGTTCTCTCACATTTTTGTAATTACCATATCTTTTTATGAGTTCACATTCAAGTTCATAATGAACCCTACTACCCATATTTGCACTATAATCTGCTGCATTTTTCCATTCTTGTAAAATTTTCTTTTGTTTTTGTAAATCATTATTGGACATCCTTAATGATATACCTTCGGAATCAAATTTTTTGTGAAATTTTTTTACTATAGTTGATACTGATGGAAAATTGGATTTAATTTCCCCATCAATATCTTTCATGTAATAAACATGTTTTTCTTCAATAAAATTCAGAGAAAATTCTTCTCTCTTTTTTTCTAAAACCGACCTAATGTCTTTGGAAAATTCATGAAGATTCATCAATCTATTTTTTTGGGTTCATATCCTGATAATATACCTTGTAAATCTGCAACATCTTGGTTACCTAATAATTGTATAATTGAAACTTTTCCCATCAACTTACCACAATTAAGTTTATGATAAACTATTTGTGCATTATCCCATGCGTCTGGGTCAAATACTATAACAATTTGATTTGCATTTTGATATAATACATTATGGAGATATTCACTCATGATTTTTCCTAACAATGGTATTGAATTATTGATAAAAATGGAATCAAATGCACCCTCAACTAAATATACAGTATCATTCCAATTAATAAATTTTTCATTGAAAATTATTAATTCTTTCTGTGCTACTGGGTTTAAGTATTTCAGTTTTGGATTTGATAAATATGAACGTCCAATAAAATAATTTAAATAATTGTTTTTATCATATGATGGTATAATTATTCTATTCTCATAATACCCATTTCTACAAAATCCAATATTAAATTTTTTTATTAAATCATCATTTATGTTTCTACTTTTTAAATACCCATGCGCTTGTTTATATTGTGGTAGTAATTTAATACCATTTGATACATTATGTAATGGAGTAAATTCTTTTGGTAATTGTATGTATTGTTTTTTCTTTGTTTCTGCAATACTATCAGATTCAGGTCTAAGAAGTTGATATCTTTTTAATAATTTATTGTTTCCATGAGTTTTTATCAATTTAAAAACTGACCCGTGAGTTTCATGTGTTTCTGAACACGACCAACATTTAAATACATTACTATAATAATTTACTTCCAAGTTTCCCTTTCCATCACCATCACTTAATCCTTTAATTTCGTAACTACAAACAGGACAATCAAATGAAATTTGTCCCTTTAATTCATTGTGAGATTTATACTCACCCAATAATTGTATTAATATATCAATTATAGGTTGATAATCCCGATTATCTTTCATAATCACAATATACGAAAAAAATTTAAAGAATTGTAAGATTGAAATCTAATCAGTCTTAATCATATTCATATAACCAATAACACAAGTCGCAGCATCTGCCATATCAAAGTTTTCTTTTTTTAATTGATTGTTTTTATCATATAACCAATTTATATCAGAAAACAATGAATTTACATGTTCCCATATAATCTTTTTTTTGTCTATATCTTTTGGTAATCCACCAAATAAAACTTCTTTTCCTTTATCATTTTTACTAACCAAACTTGGAAATGCATATCGTCTTGCATTATATGTTGATATGAATGTGGGTACAATACCTAAAATATCATAACAGTTTTTCAATATCAATGTATTGTACCTAATTAAGGTTCCAACAGTATATATGTTATTTGAGTTTAGTAAAGGTTCTTCGATAATAATTTTGGTAATCCCTAAATTAGTATAATTTTTGATATGTTCTTTAAATGCATCTGCTTTTTTTAATAATTCTTCTATTTTATCTTCAGGTTGAGGTTTTATTTTTGGTGAAAAATGGGTCAATTCCAATAAATTTGAATCAGATAAATCAAATAATGCAAATCCAATAACTTTAGTACTTATGTCAAGACCTAAAATTTTTGATTTGTTTTTTAATTCATTAATATTTACATACATATAAAATTTATATTATTTGATTTAATTTTAATCAAATAATACATATTTGTAAACACTTAGAAATCTAATTGAATTGTAAATGTCTGTGCTCCTGTTCTTGTAACAGGTATAGATGTTTTTGCAATTACCATTACATCTTTATTGTCATCCAATAAAGCAATATCTGTAACTTTCTTTGGTGTTCCTGTTGTATATGTTGGATTTTGAGAAGTTAAAAAATCTGATGAAGATAAATTAACCAAAAAATTAAACTCTTCAACATCGGATGCACGAACTAATTTAATACTACCAGGAAAATATTGATTATCTCCGAATTGAAATTTACTAGCAGTAGATGTGTCTCCCAAATAATTGGTATCTGTAGTTCCTGAAACTAAATATGATTCCAAATCAAATGTCGTTGAATTGTTTTCATAGTCATCTAATGTAACAACAAAAGTTGTTCCAGTCAATCCTGTTGGGTTGATTAAATTTCCAACAGTGTGATTAGGTATTTGGTCTGTAATATCGATTACTTTCCAACTATTTGTTTCTGGATATTCATCGTTGTCTAATAGTTGTACTAATACTTGAAATTTATTTGCAATAAATCCTTGTGCAATATTGTTTACCGATGTTTTCAGATATGTAAAACATGATTCTCCAAATTTTAATCCTACATTACTCGCATTTATATTCAAACAACTAATTGAACCATTCAGTCTTACTTTATTAATGTAATTACATGGTAATCCATTTAATCTGGTATCACCAGTATATGATAACATGTATGTAATCCAAACTGTTTGCCCCGTAGAACCCGATAATAATGAATTAGCCGGTGTATCATCACTTGGTACAGTAATAACCTTAGGTGAAGGTAATGTATATTTTCTATTAGACCTATAATCCAATAATGCAACGAGTTCTTGGTCATCAAATACAATTGTTTTATTGTTTGGATATACTTTACCTACTTTTATTCCTTGCTCATCGTATAAATAACGATATAATAATTGATGTTTAGAGTTTTTCAATGATTTAACAAAATAATCTTCACTACCCATGATAAATTTTGCACCAGGAACGTTACTTGTATTTCTATGATAATATATAAAAGGTAGAAATACTTCAAAATACTCAGTATCACTTATAGGTTCATTGTCATTATCAAATGCAACAGTATTTGTTGTTGAATCATCATAACTCAAATAATCATCATATTTATAAAACCTTTCAGGGTCAACAGTAATATCACCTAATTGTGAATAATGTATAATTGCGATACATCTTTGTTCATCGGATGGTACAAGAATTTCTTCATCATACGAATTTACAAATGATGTTGGGTACTCTAATGTTTCCCCCGTAAAATTTACAAATGTTTGTCCTGTTGATGTGTATCCAAGTAATTCTTTTGTTGAAACGTATTTATTGCTTGAATATGATGCAATACTTTCGTCTAATGATGTCACATCACTACCAATAGGTTTTCCGAAATTTGAAGATGTTGTGTTTCCTGCCCATACAACATTCAATGACCAAGGATTTAATTGACCTTGATAATTGACACTTGTTTGACAATTACTATATTCTGTTTCATAATAATTACATATGACTCTTGCTTTACCCGAAACTGCAGATAAATTTGGTGTTTGTCTATCTAAATATATTGTGTTTGATGTGATGCCCGATATTTTATATTGAAAACTAATTGAGTTTCCCGATATTAGTGCGTTTGCGCCCACTAATGTGGTTAATGCTACCGTTAAATATGAACAACCAGCAAAAGTAGAACCTGTTGGTGCTGTAATTATATTTGTCCCATTCAAACTACTTATATTTATTTCAAAATTGGGATATTCAATAGTAGAACCTGTTGTAGTATCATATTCCACATACCTACTGATGAAACCAGCAGGTCCCATAACATTTCTAATTTTTTCAGATATTCCTGAATTTTGTGATGGTATACCAAATGTTGTTGATTCTGTTGATGAATCTTTTTTATATGGATATTTTACACCACTTTCTTTGTCAAATGGCGCAAATACAATTTGTTCAGTTGTACCTGTTTCTCCCGATAAATTGTTAAATGGTTCTGTATAATCATATTCAGAATCGCCAACTTGAAAGTAACTTATTTTAAAATTACCTCTAGCAATAGCATTTCTTCCTTTTTTTGTTATTCTTACTGATAAAAATTTTGAATCTTCATTATTTAAAAAACTCATAATAATAAATACTATTTAATTTTTTTTAGGTTTCTACACAAGGACAACTAAATCCTTCACAATTGAAATTATCACATGTAATTAATACACTACCAACTACGTCATTTATACAATAACTTTCTACGATTGGTGTACCAGATGAACCGATGGAATCAGTAATAGATGCATAATTACTACCTGAGGATATTGTTATATTTTTGAAGAAATTACCATAATTTGTTGTATCAATATATATGTCAAATGTTGTATCAACGTCAACATTATTTTGTGTTGAAATTTGAATACTTACTTGTCCTTCACCCAAAAATTCAACACCAGTAACAATAAGATTTTGAACGGGATTACATGTTATAACAATTGGTGGTGGTGTTGATGTTGGTGTTGCAGTTGGTGTAGGTGTTGGTGTTGAACAAATACCAACTTCGGTTAATGTTGTACCATTATCGGAATAAGGATTATCAACACTATTACAATTACAAATATAACCAGTTGGGTCTCCATAATTTAATACTACCGTCTGTAATGAACCATTATCACAATTGTAATAATATATTACATCACCTTCAACAGGTATTGATTCACCAAGATATTCCCAATTTCTACAATCATTACATATAAATGTTGGAGTTGGAGTCATAGTTGGTGTAGGTGTTGGTGTTGAAGGATTACAACATGGTCCATATGATATTATTGTGTAATCTGCAGTCCCACCCAAAGTATTGATATTTATACAACCCGTTGTATTTGTCAATACTAAATAATATGGTCCCCCTATGCTTGGTGGTGGTTGACCAGGTGACCCTATTATAATTTCTTGATAATTTCCATTACAATCAGTATAAGAAATTGTACCTCCCAAATTTAATGTATATGTGATTGAGTCAACACATGTACATTGAGATGTTGTTGTTGGGGTTGGAGTAATTGTATTTGTTGGTGTTTGTGTTGGAGTAGCAGTTGGAGATAATCCTGGTGTTACTGTGTTGGTTGGTGTTGGTGTATTTGTTGTCGTTTCAGTAGGTGTTGGTGTAGGTGATAAACCTGTTGTTAAAGTTGGTGTTGGTGTATTTGTTTTTGTTGGTGTTATTGTTGGCGTGACAGTACTTGTTGGTGTTGGTGACAAATCATAACAATTATAATAACAGGATTCATGAATATTTATATTCTCAATAATATATCTATTTGTAACATCATCAACAATTTTTATCCATAATTGTGTATCAAAATCTATTGTGATACCTGATATTGTCAAATTTGTTGTTGAGGAATTATATGTATCATATAAAATGAAATTATTTGTTTGACTTAATAACTCCATACCAATTTTATAATATACAGTGAAATCATTTTGGAAATTCAATCCGTATATTCTTATATGATTAGACATGATATTTGAAACTTATTTTATTTAAAAACATATAATATAATTATAAGAATTTATAATTATTTTTTAAATTCTATAAATTTTAACTTGGACATGCTCCATTATTTTGGAAAGTTAATACTCCTGATGGGTTTTCATTTGTCATTGAATTTTCACACATACATAATGTATCACTTTGTAATCCACCTAAAAATCCAAATGCAGTTTCACCAAGACAATCAATATATTCCCACGTTGCAGAAACAAAACCTGTATTTGTTACTAAATATTCAACACAATTACATGGTGGTGTTGGTGTTGGAGTAATGGTGTTAGTAGGTGTAATTGTATTGGTTGGTGTAATTGTGTTAGTTGGTGTAATTGTATTTGTAGGAGTTTGAGTAGGTGTAATGGTATTTGTTGGAGTTATCGTATTGGTGGGTGTAACTGTATTTGTTGGTGTTGGTGTTGATGTTGGGCACAAACTTATTGCAGTAATTACACCACTACTATTCGTTGTGTAACAATCATCATTATTTGTGGCATAAAATCCAGCAGAAACTGGTGATGTACAATCTGAATTGGAATATATTGTTTTATTTACACCAATTGAACCACATGTATATATTGTTTGCTGAAATTTAAAATCTCCAACTCTTGAACATGCATCTGAACAACTTATAACACTACTCCACGCGATTGTTGATGTGCAATTACAAGGTGTTAATGTTGGTGTAATGGTATTGGTTGGTGTTATTGTATTTGTTGGTGTGATAGTATTTGTAGGAGTTTGAGTTGGCGTAATGGTGTTAGTAGGTGTTATTGTATTTGTAGGAGTAATTGTATTTGTAGGAGTTTGAGTTGGCGTAATTGTATTGGTTGGTGTTTGAGTTGGTGTAATGGTGTTAGTAGGTGTTATTGTATTTGTAGGAGTAATTGTATTTGTAGGAGTTTGAGTTGGCGTAATGGTATTGGTTGGTGTAATAGTATTAGTTGGTGTTTGAGTTGGTGTAATGGTGTTAGTAGGTGTTATTGTATTTGTAGGAGTAATTGTATTTGTAGGAGTTTGAGTTGGCGTAATTGTATTGGTTGGTGTTTGAGTTGGTGTAATGGT